>Ga0228710_1000106_pt1 | contig 70730 bp, 30 predicted proteins | sample MedpolnodulmetaG_FD_177995 | JGI IMG/M metagenome (GOLD analysis project Ga0228710, IMG submission 177995) | Root nodule microbial communities from Medicago polymorpha collected in Santa Monica, California, United States - pink nodules | ecosystem: Host-associated > Plants > Roots > Nodule...
TTGGTTGACAATCATTTAAGATTTCATTTTATTTGGTGAAAAATTAATGAATAGTGTAATGATTTCTGAACAATTGATAAAAAATATATTGGAGAAATTAATTTGGCTAAAATATAACATTGGTTTGTTTTAGGGAGGTACTTTGAATTAAACAACAATTGAGGTCAATTTAGAATTACCTCTAAAACTGATTGACCTACTGCTAAAAGTTAAAAAAACTTTTTGTATGATACACAAAAAGAAGGACTCGTGTATGCTAACCTTCACCCAAAAGAATTGCTTTAACTGATTCTCCCTGTTTGGACGTTGGATTTTTTCTTTTTGCATTGGCAATATCGATATGTGTGTGTATATATTTTTTTATTAACAAGAGTACTTAATGTCGAAAAAAGAAAACAAGACTGAGATCAACCGAAGGACAAAAAAGAGCAATTGTGTGATAAAAAAAAACTTCAAATATCAAAGAGCAATTGTGTGATAAAAAAGAACTTCAAATATCAATATGTGTGTGTGTGTTTTTTTTTGTGGTTGGGGTTTAACTGATTCTCCCTTCAAATCAAAATAAATAAATAAACATGTAAAAAAAAACAAATTGTGTGATAAAAAAGAGAAAGATGCTCATCTCACCAACAAATTTGCTTAGTAAAAAAAAAAAAAAAATTTGCTCCCCCGTGCCTAAGAAGACCTTCAATACCCCCAATAACAATTAACTGTCATTTTCTCTTAACATTTAGCTTTGGAGTGGACGGCAATTAATGTCGTTTGAGTATTTTAGTCTTTTTCAGATACGGGAGAGCATTTTTTGAAGTGTAAAGAGCAATACTATAAAACAGGCCTTAATCCACACAAAAATGGGTCCCTTTTGGGCCGGACATACCACTCTTTGACCTTCTTGTTATTGAAATTTGTTTTTAGACTTCAAATATTTCTCTCGGCCATCCCAAAATTATATTTTTACCATCAACGGCAGTCCGTTCGCGATAATTAACCACTATTTGCTTTTTAAATTGGTTAAACCAATTTAAAAAGAGGTGGAACAAAATGGCACTTAACTAACATTAGAGAACCGAACGACAGTACAGTGTCCTCGGCCAGCGGCAATTGAAAGAAAGAAAAAAAAAAGAAAGTGAAAAGAGTAGTGTTCCTTGTTATTTGACTATAAAACGATCTCAGTTTAGATTAGAATGTTTTTCTTTGGGCATATAGTAATTGCTCGCAGACACATTGAACTATCGAAAATACCTTCAATGATAATTAACTATCGTTTTTTGTTGAACGAGAGTTAAAAGTCGTTCCCTAGAACGAAAATTAACCATTGTTTACAAGAACGATAGTTATGAATGAGTTCCATAGAAAAATCCAGTGCAGAGGTGGAATGCAAAACCGTGACACAAAATGGCTTGTCTACACACTAAATACACAAACAATTCAACAACCATCAATTTCTCCAACAACATTTAAATCACACGTACTTCAACAACGATACACCATCATTCATAATTCAACAACATCATACCATAACTTAAAAGTGACCAACGATACACCAGTGGTTTAAATTCAACAACAATTTCATATTACAGAAATTGACTACATTACACAAAATTACATCAAATAACTTCAAATTTCACTATATGACACCAAATCTCTGCTGATGATTTGGACATTTATAGTTCGAAAGAACCCAAAGATATAACTTATTATCTTCAAATATCATCCAATAATAACATATATACTACATCACCATCATCCATAAGCGTCCTAAGATGATAAACAATAGTTCTTTTGTCGTGATTATCCCTCAGATCTATGTGTAGTACCTGAACGCCAAAATGACACATAGACGACACCCTTTATTTAAAAAGTCAAAAGCAATTTGAAAAATCTGATTTCGTCGAAATTCGCCTAAGTCTTCCATTCCAAGACACTCAGACCCAACAAAATTATCTGCAATTCTTCGTGTGCAATAGTGCATGTGCATAGGTTGGAAGTGAAATCAACAATGAAATCTCCATTATTGTCTCTAATAACACCCCCACAAGTTGTAAGCCACCTGACGTAGAAAACAAGTTCTTCACAATTTAGTTTGACGCAACTAATTGAAGGGTAAGTCCAAATAATAAATGGAAAATCGTTGTAACTAGAGGTCATCCTTGAAAAAATCTTATTTGTTCTGAAACTTGATAAAACCTCAATTGTGAATTGAGAATCTAAAATGTGACACGAATATGAGATATGTTTTTAGCACTGCATGTGATTCAACCTCTCCTTCCTTATACCTTACGATCTAGGGACTAAATTGGTGAAACGTTAATAATTTAAGGACAAAATTAATGGTTTATTGTATCAAATATAATAGTTAGTTAGACCATCCACAACAGAGCACCCCAAATTGGGTGCTTAAATGGGCCACATGTGTCTACATCATTAATTTTACGGTAATACTTAATAAACACCAATTTTCTTCAACCCAGCACCTCAAAAGAAATTATTAAATAGGTCCCACAAATAATTTTATATCATTACATTTCAACAAAATTTATTTAATTTATTAAGATTTATTAAATAGGACTACCAAAAAATGAAGAGTGAGGGTGCTTCCATAGCCTTCTCCATAGGCACCAATATATTTTGCTTCACAATGAGGGTGTCTATTTAATGTGGTGCTAAATAGGTAAAACACTCGACCAATGGTCTTATATGTGAATGTTGAGCAAGAGAGATTATTACAAAAATCATGACAATGTTGGCATATTGCACATCTACATGTCCTACCAGGGTAATTAGGAAATAACTGTTTAACACTTTTTGTGATGAAAAAGCCTAGTAGAAGACTTTTGTTTAATTTAAAAAATTTAGTGGCATTTAATTAGGATTTTCTATACTTTTAAAGTTGAATATAAAAATCTTGTTCTCAAAAAACATATATATAAAAATCTCGTGATATTAAAAAAGTTGTCTATTATAGAAAGAAAATTAAAATGTGATAATTTAATTAGGATTTAAGAATTCTTCAATAGAATGAAAATTATTGAAGATACTTTTGAAGTTTTCTTTTTTGAATATTTGTCTTGATTTTCTACACTTTTAAAGTTAATTTTTTTTAAGTTTCCACTGTATAAACGCACGTGATTAAGTGTTTCGTTCCTTCCATCTGAAATGAATTAATTAATTCTGCATTCTTCATTTCTTCGCTGTTAACAGCCGCGGAGGAGTGCTGCTTGCTTACTTGCCAGCTGCTTTATATATTCATTCTAGAGAGAGAAACTCTATTTCAACTCTCTCTCTCTCTAAAATGTCCGCCGATGATGAACCAATGCCTACTCGTTGGTCTTTCGAGGTTCGCCAATTTTCACTTTCCTTTTCTCTCTGTTTCCCGAGAAAATTCTCAGATTCCCGAATTTTTATGCTTCGATTCTCTGATTTCATCTAAACTAGTTCAACAATTTGTTACTCTTTCTAGACAATCAGAGCTGTTCTTGCTTGTTTTCTTACTAGCTTTCCGAATTTCTAGGAAAATTTACTTGTTGTTGCTGGTTGATTTGTTGTGATGTGAATTTCAATCTTGATCTGGTGGATTGGATTCTTGATTTATGATGTTAGAGTTTTTAATTATTTGTTTGGAATTGGATCTTCAGGAGTTCAAAAAGTATTATGATGTTAGGCTTGGTAGAAAGAAACTGGTGGCGGAGAATGCTGTTAGTAATGGAAATTCGTCCAGCATTGCATCCAATGGCAATTCACACACCAAAGTAACATCGGATAGGGATCAGTTTCAAAGCCAGGTACCGTGTTTGATATGTCGAGTTTCTTGGCGATTTGGTTGTTACTCTTTTTAAATTTATAGCTTATTTGTGTTTTGTTATGTTGTATTTCTTTATGTTTCAGGGGCAGAATCCGACGCATACGAATGGTTTTGGTCCAAACGGTGTTGATGAAAAGCCGTAAGATTCTTTGATCCGTTACTTTGTATTACTGTACATTGTGATTGGCAAATAATTAGTTTATGTTCTGCTGTGAGAATTAATCGAATAAAAATCTGAGAAAAAAAAAAGTATTAGAATACTACTTGAGTTGTGAATCAAGTTTATGATTCGATAATTAAGTAGCTAGTCAACTATCTATCGAAAACCATCATTTTATTGATCAAATAACCATTTCAAGTCGATTAATTAAGGTAATTGACCAGTAGTGCTGTACTGTTAGTGTTTATGAGTCGTAAATGTGTGTACTTTTAGTGCTGATAATGAAAACAAATCTTCCATAGGATAATACTTTATTCTATGAGCCTAGCATAGCTTATCCGCTTGCTAATCTTTGTGGCACCATAACTGATGTGTATGAAACCCATTACCTAGAAATTTTCAGAGAAAACCGATTCGATATGTAACTTGGCTTCCTGATCAACTGAAAAACTATTTTAAATGTTAAATATATTAGTTTTAAAAAAGTGGCAGATATAGCCAAGTTATTTAGTTTGGATTTTGCCTTAGGTCATGTATTTAATAAATGAAACAATTTTGCGGAACCAAAATGCCTGTGGCGTGACTTATACTAATTAGTAATTTATTTAACAACAAATTGGTTCGACTATGACTAAAGTTCTCGACGCTCAAAATTTGACTGCCCCGGGATTGGGCAGTTATAGGATCAAGGAACTTTTCTATTTTCTTTCATTGCATGTTGAATTGGTCTATTGTCATGTTTACTCTGTTTCTTTTAGGCTTTTACCCCACCTAACGGGAAAGAAAAAGACAATATGATATAGTTGTGCAGTTTAACAGCCATCACTGAAATTGATTCTTTGATCTTTACTCACAAATGTAGCAATTTAATAGTATCATCATCTCATGAGTTCTCCGACTCTTAGGTATGGTATTGAAGATTGAGAATTTGTTTCCAACAAAAGGAAGAACCATACATATTGTACAGCTGTGTATCTTTAAGATGCGACAACTGAAATTGGTCATTTGATCTTTGTTCACAATTGTAACCATCGTTAGTATCATCCTATGAGTTTTCTGACTATTGAGGGACTATTTGGAAGATAGAATATTTCTTCATTCTCTGAAGTACTGAAAGCTATAACAATTACAATTATCTTTAACATTTACAGGCAGAAGTCTTTGCTTCCACCTTTCGAATCTGCAGAAATGCGTACTTTAGCAGAGAGCTTAAGTAGGTAAAGTTTCTCTTCTTTTAGTCTTTTACACACCCTTGAGACAACTGGCGACTGCAAGGACGTTGTGTGTCGGTCAAGGTTTTCTAATGTCTTTCTATTCGGTTTAAGTTCTATTTTCATGTATGTATTATCATTTCACATAATACCATTGCCAGGGATATCATTCGCGGGAGTCCAAATGTGAAGTGGGAAAGCATCAAGGGTTTAGAGAATGCCAAACGTTTACTGAAAGAAGCTGTAGTGATGCCGATTAAGTATCCCAAGTAGGTCTCACTAATGAAAGCGTACTATGCCTAAAAATTATTTGCAGTAATTTTTTTTTTCATTTTACATTACTTGATATGCTAATGGCCTCAAGATTTGTTATTTTGCAATTTTGACCACCTCAGTCATTTAGTTTATTTTTTAGAGATTTGTTGCAATCTTGATTTGAAGTAACTAATAATGCTAACAACGGCTTAGTTCAGATTTAAGATATTGTCCGGAAATGATTGACTAATATATTTTCTCCACTTGCATATCTGCAAATAAAAATTTACTTGAGATATGACATGAATTATTTTTTTTACTCATAGTGAAGCCAGTCTTTCTCATTTGTCTAGGTACTTTACTGGTCTGTTATCACCATGGAAGGGTATTCTCCTTTTTGGGCCCCCAGGGACTGGAAAGGTTTGTATTGATTTTCCCTTCAGAAATATATATAAGTTGCTTTCTCAGTTTCATACTAAAACCTTAAGAGAATAGTATTTGTATTTTTGTGAATAAAATTACATATTAAAATATTAACTATGTTTAACTTTTCTATTTTCATATTTTAATGATTGTGACTATTGCAGGTTCATTTCAAATAAATGAATAACTGTAGATTTTTTTGTTCAAATGTTGCAGACAATGCTTGCAAAGGCAGTTGCAACTGAGTGCAACACTACATTTTTTAATATTTCAGCATCGTCTATTGTCAGCAAATGGCGAGGTATGTGACTAACAACCTTTCCCTCCTATTTTCGTGAGTATTTTGTTTGCGTAAATCTTAATCTTGGTATGAAACCTGAAAGAGTTCAATGTTTCAAGAAATTTACTTAAATCATAAAAATTAATATATATATATATATATATATATATATATATATATATATATATATAGAGAGAGAGAGAGAGAGAGAGAGAGAGGATGATATGACTAAATATTGTTCTTCAAATACTGTGATGTTACAACTACCATAAATTTTGCAAATTGATCATATATACTCTTTTTGGTTTGGAGAAGTCAATTTTTCAATATTCTCTTCATCTGTTTTATTTGCCCAAATATATACAAAAAGGCTTGGACATCATATATCATATCAGAACACTGGTTATTGTCAAGGAGAATAACTTACAGCAGCCCCTTGATATAGCATAGATAACTTGTATTTAAACAATTGGCTGCATGAGTCTCTAGATATTGTTTTCCTGGACCTTTTGTTGTGTTCCACTTTTCTATCTCATCTCATTGTAAACCTATGATATGGAACAAAAAATGTAGTATGCAATTCATTTTATATGGCACTATTTTTACATTTAATACCCTCACTATTAATCTTTTGGAATGATACAAATTTAGTGCATATGATTTAGATGATGAGAGCTCCTAATTCAATTCTAACCTTTCAAAAACTCTGAATTGGAATTTAATTATGTTGTTCTTTTTATACCTCCAAAACTCCGTTCTCATGAAATATGAAATTTTTCTTCGTAGTGAAATACTTTATGGTTGACGTTTCACTGTCTAAATTCTAAAATCTCCCTCACCCCAAAATATGTTTTCCGTTAAGTGCCGAAAACTCATTGCAAAAACATTTTAATTGCTGGCTTCTCTGCCTCCATTTGTTTTGCTCCTCGTTTCTCTTTGTTATACTTTGCAATTTTGCGAACATGTACATTTTTCAAAGGTTTTTTTATTTTTATTTTTTATGATTGCAGGTGATTCAGAGAAGTTAGTAAAGGTGTTATTTGAGCTTGCAAGGCATCACGCGCCCGCAACAATATTTCTTGACGAAATTGATGCAATCATTAGTCAACGTGGTGAGGGGCGCAGTGAACATGAAGCAAGTAGACGGTTAAAAACTGAACTACTCATTCAGGTGATGCATGCTTCTGATATATCATTGAGTTACTTGTTGGATTATAATAATATGGTTATCAGTTTCAAGTTTTTACTATATTTAACTTCTATTGTTAGCTGTATCGCCAACACATAGCAATTGATTTTTCCCCTGGGACATCATATTTGGGAACTCTGTTGATTTATTTCTTTTCTAAACTGACTTTATTGAGCTTATGCTAAATTTGAAAGAGTGTTTTTTGGCATGAGGGGGGGATACAATTGTAATGAGTAGAAAGATCGAACCTCTGACCTCACACTTACTTTGAAAGTTATCACCTTTATAAGACTCCTTTTTGTTTCACATCTCCCACGCTCCCTTATGTCAGATTAGTGTTATATGTGTTGGGGACAAATGTCGCCGCCGAGTATGATGAGGAAATTTAATGAATAAACATGTTATTGATCATAAATTGCCCCCATGAACCAGCAACTATAATGGAGTCAGATAAAAAACAATAAAAGGTACTTTACAATTTAAGAAACCCACTGCTAGTCTAAATGTAATACCACATTCTCATCGTAAATAGACAGTAATGATAATCGTTGGAATTGTAAAAATTTCAGAATTCTATTTTTTCATTTTCTTCCCATTCTACTTTAAACATAATCCAGCATTTCTTCTAGTACCCTTCAGTATGGAGGAAGGTCCATAAGCTTCTGATACATAATTTGAACAGTGAACAAAGATTAAAGATAGATTATGTCTCAGAATATCCAAATAAATAATTAAAACTTAGCTTTTGCAGAATCATGAGTGACGTTGTCCATTAGTTAATTAAGTTTCCTGGGTGGTTGGCGTTTGGAACTCTGAACGTTTTTTCTTTTTACTTAAGTTTGTGCCTTCTGCAAATTCAGTCTCGAAGTAAATATGAATTATTACAATACAATGATGCTGCATATATATATATTTTGCGTTTGCCATGCTTTTTCCGATGTTAATCATTTAGATTAGATTGCAGATGGATGGTTTAGCACGGACGGATGAACTTGTTTTTGTTTTGGCGGCAACAAATCTTCCCTGGGAATTGGATGCGGCCATGCTTAGACGTCTTGAGAAGCGAGTATCCTTCCAGTTTAAATTTTTGCTTGATGTTCATGATAATTTAATTAACCAAATTGTTCTAGTCTTCTAAATGACATTTTACTTCATGGAATTTGAAACTGGTCTTGTGGAAGAAACATGTATTATCTGTTAGGTTTCCTTTTTTTTTTTTTTGGGGAGCATGGAGTAAATTAGTAAGCATGTTTAATCACCTCATTACTTATGCTTTCTAGAGTACTGTATTATAACGTTTTATTCCTTACAAACGAACCTGGTGTTTTTTCTAGTTTTCTTGGTAAGTTGTCAAAATATCAGTAATTGTTGTTTTGGGGTTAGATTTCATTTGCATCGGAAGTAGGCATGCTTACAGTTGCGTATAAACACAGTATGCATCACCATCACAAAAAAGAACACGGTATGCATGAAGCTCATTGCACCCTTATTTATTTATTTATTCAAGAATATTTGGGACATACCAAATGTTACTATCTATTAGATCTGTTTTGTGAGATAAAAATGTTGCCACATAATTTTTACCCCCTTTGATCAGCAAATTGATGCTTATTGTCTTTTACTATGTTGAGGGTAGATCATAGTTCAGTGCTTATTTCATTGATGTTCAACAAGCAATCTGATGTTGCGTTTGAATGCTCCACTGATTCTTTTTAATGGCTGTCCCTTGACCATAAATAAAAGATCCTTGTACCGCTTCCAGAACCAGAAGCAAGAAGAGCGATGTTTGAGGAACTCCTTCCTCTGCAGCCTGATGAGGAACCAATGCCCTATGATTTACTGGTGGACCGGACAGAAGGATACTCAGGCTCGGATATCCGCCTACTTTGTAAAGAAACGGCAATGCAGCCATTGAGACGCTTAATGACACAACTTGAACAAAAACCAGATGTGGTGCCCGAAGAAGGTATACCGCTTACAAAATCTAGCCTCAATATGTATCCATGATGTGTGCCTGCACAGGAACACTTATATCTGTTCCTTTTAAGTTTATTTTTCAAATATGAGCATTTTTCATGAAATTTGAACATTGTTTGTTATTTTCGTAAAGTTAATTTTACTCCTCGTGAATTATAAGTAATTATTATGGTGCAGAGTTGCCAAAAGTTGGGCCAGTCGTGCCTGAAGATGTAGAGGCAGCTTTAAGGAACACACGGCCATCTGCTCATCTCCTTGCCCACAAATACGACACGTTTAATGCTGATTATGGTAGTCAAATACTTCAATGAAATGATGTAATTGTTATTGTTAGGTGATCTATGATTTGGGGTCATAAAATTGTTGCGGTGCAACTAGGAAAAATAAAATAGTATTATTTTGGGTACAGTGATGTTTATAGATTTTCAAGACATGTTAGTCACATTCTTTTATGTGAGTGATCATATCACTTGAACGTTTTTCAAATGGTTGTGATATTTTACATTCCTTAGTTTATTCTTCTACAGCAGAGCAGTAATATGATAATCTGTATGCAACTTTATATTTGATTTTGTTCATTGTTTATTAGTAGTACCAAGTTTTTTTTTACAACTCAAGTAACAAACTGCACAGAATGTTTCTGTTCTTTAAAATCCCACATTAGTTTGTTTTACTTTGAAATAATGTTTTCTGTGCATATTCTCACTTCCCAGAAGTTTAAATTTTCGCACTATTTTATAATTAGAAAATGAAGACTTGTTTCAGCATTAGGTGTTCAATGAAGTATTCTTCACCTTCACGCTCAGAAAATCCTTGAACGGAAAGCTCTTCATAATTCCTATTTCTGCTCGATGCTGAAACTGGAAATCCAGTAAAGAATCAGGTTATATGTTTCATGGAAAAACAAAAATCCGATTTTATTATGAAATTTAAAATTATTTCCCTAGAAAATACAGATCCACCTCTTTATATGAGAATAAATATGGCAATTTCTAATTTTGAGGGTTGAAGTAAAATCATTATAATTATTTTTAAGTTTATAACATTTTTAGTCCGGTATTTTTCGAACTTCAAGATTTAGGTTCTTATCTTCTTATAAAAAGATTTAGGTTCTATTTTATTTGTTCCACATACATTATTTTACCGTTTTGATTGCCACATTTTAAATTTTGTTACTCGACTTTGATAATTTTAGGCATTTTTAAATATTGGAGTGCTTTGATTTTAATCCATGTAATTTTCGTTTATTTTTTTGTTCCATGAATTAAAAAAGAAAAACTTTTGTTTTGGATTTCGCGAGTGGGGTTTATGGCTTCTCATTATCTTCGGTTCTCATTTCATCGTCTTAAGAAAGATTACTGCTCTTCCCTCAGCACAAAACGCTCGCACCCTGCAGCCATGCCAAAAATGTCCATGCGTTGGTTAAGTAGCGCAAATGTTAATCGTTGCGCCACTTAACTAACGCTGCGTGAGTTAACTTGCGCTACGCTAGTTAAGTGGCGCTACGTGCTGTCTTAAAGAATACAGAACACTTCATTTCCTCATTTCTCATCTAAAATCTCAAAAAAAATCTCAAAAATCTCTCTCAAATCACCCAAACCCAAAATTCCTTCAAGTTCAAATCAAACAACACTCCAATAACAAGTAAGTCTTCATAATCAAACATCATTAAACTTTTATGTTTATATGTTAAATTTTTTCTCTTAAATTAGAAATTTTTTAGATTTAGGGTTTGTTTAAATTTTGGTTTTTTTGGCAAGAAATCATACAATGTGTACATGAAAATGACTTGTGTTGCTTAATTGTGGTTAGAAGTTTGCATGTTAATGTTGTAATTTTGAGTTTTAGGGTTTATGTATAATTTGCACTCCAAGTGTTTGATGAAATGTTTGAATGAGTTTTTCATTGATTGCTTTTAATTTCTTACTGTGTAGATTTGAAGCAATGGCTGGGTGGATTGACGTTCATGCACAATTCAACGGTGCAGAACCTCAGAGGTTGAAGGTTCGGTGCCTTGGTGTCACGTTAAGAGGTCTCAAGGATCAACCTAGTGAATTCAACCAAGGAGTCAACCCCAGAGACACAAGGAGGGTGAAATACGTTTGGTATAAACGTCCAACGCTCGACGAGGGAAGAGTATCGTTCACTTGGGTGGAATTAACGAACGACGAGAACGAGCATGTTTTGGGAGCACAACATGTTCCAGTGGATCGATGTGCGGGTAACGTTGCTGAGATCAACTGAAGATATAATCAACAGTCTGATTCCGCCAAAAGATCGTGATTAGGTAGGGAAATGCACCTTCCAACTACAACAATTATCTTCCTCTAGATGGGGTAATTCAAACTTGTTAAACGCCAGTTCCCAAGCATTCACCCGGAAGTGTTATTGTTTCATTCAAAAGATTAAATTCTTGTTAGTTTGGCTTAGATGAAGGTATTGAATTGTCAAGGGCTGGACCTCGTTCTTTTGTCACTTGAATACCATCATCTAAACCAAACTAACAAGAATTTAATCTTTTGAATGAAACAATAGAACTTCCGGATGAATGCTTGAGAGCTGGTGTTTAACTAGTTTGAATTTACCCCATTCAGTGGTAAGATAATTGTTGTAGTTGGAAGGAACATTCCCGAATGTAATGTAATGTAATGACTCGTCTATATAATGTAATGCAACTTTTATTTGAATTTATTCAATACACAACTTTATTCGAATTCACGCTGAGTTTAATTAGGCATTTTTTTGATTTTTTGTAATACGTAACTTTATTTGAATTTATTCAATACACAATTTTTATTCGAATTTACGCTGAATTTATTCTAATTCATTTATTTACTTTATTCAATACGTTGTAACATAGGTTATATCTACCATAAATATAGTCAAAAAACTTAACAAAAACGTGCAAAATCGTGTGTCCTTCAGCTCTAACCACCGGCCAAGGTGCGTGAGTTAACTCGCGCGCATGCCAGTGGTCTGTGACTTAACTCACGCATAGTTTATAAGGTGCGCGTGTTAAGCCACGTTGTGTGATTTAACTCACGCAGGGGCATTAATGTCTATTCAGCTAGGTGTGAGCGTTTTGTGCAGGGCGAAGAGCAGTAATCCTTAAGAAAATGTCAACAAATAGAGTTGAATCTTTGATTGTGAAGCAGGCTTGACTTTTGCATTAGGTACTCTAACCCAACCAACTTAAGACAGTTACAGTCATTTCAAACTGATTGTAGACATTCTAAAGGATTATACTACCAATCATATAAGAGTATTACTTTTCCCTGGCTTTCCTCGCACGCCCTATTTTTTTTTCAAAATTACCTCTGGTCCGGATTTCGTTTTCTGAATTGAATTGTTATAATTTACTAGATTTATCCGGATTTCGAAATCCGAAATGACCTTTTTTCCAAAACTTTTTCATTTTTAAGCTTTGAAATTCGTTCTATAAATGCAAATAAACATATAAAACAGAAATAAAAAGACAAAAAGATGAAAACAACTCATTTCGTTGATATTTGAATAATACATTACAATAATGTTAAAGCTTTTTACATAAGAACCTAAAACTATTTCTAGGGGGTAAGCCATACTAGTGGTTCCGGCTGAGAGGACATACCAGTAGCTTCACTGTTGGAGGGGAGACAGAGGGGGCACAGGGGCCTCTAGGGAACAAGAGACCATGATGGTCAATATGACACCCAGACACACCAACCTCACACCCAGACTAACCCCTTCCCTATTGACCGATCATATGACCCCTGATGGATTTCCAAAGAGACCTCTTTCTATAAAAGACCAACGAAGGAAACACATCGTTGTAAAAGAGAAGAGGAGAAAGAAGAAGGTGTGACTATTTTTGAGAAAATGAAGGCTATTTATAGGGAGGGGGGGTTAAAAAACGTGTGGGAAGTCATAATTACAGTCAAAAAACGTGTATACCACCGTCCAAAAACGTTTGAAAAACGTTGTTTGTGGTGCAGACCACTGACTGAAACTTCTGGTGCAGTTCGGATTATATAATCTGGATTACACATGGATTCCGGATTACATATTCCGAAAAAATACGATTATGGCGTGGACCAAAGGGAAACTTGGGACTTTGTGTATGGTGAGTGTTGGTTCGGATTTTAGAATCCGGATTACTTCGGCATTGGATTCTTTTGATTGGCCCACATTGCACCGACAATTTTTGTGGTCCACAACGCCCAGATACCTGTATAAATAGGGGCCCCTGTTTTCATTACAAGTAAACTACACCATAAAAAAAACATCATGGAATTCCCTAGCTTTGATCCGAACACCAAGCTAACAGCAGTCTACTACAACAGCGGAACACCACCCCATCTGTTTAGGATGAGCTGGATCAAATCAACCGTCAACTCAACCACAGAGACACAAGGAGGGTGGTCAGTGTTGACTATCGATGTCCATTGTCCGGCTCAGCCAGATCTCTTTGTTTCAGCCGGATGAAACTCAAACGATGAAGACGTGAGAACCATGTTCTCTGTCTTTGCTCAGCACAGTACTAGAGGACCGATCGAGTTGGACGCTTTGTTGGTTAGATCTGCTGAACAAATTCTGAAAAGTTTGCACCGGCCCAGGAACTACGAAGAGATCAGGGCTCTGCTGGAGGGACCATAGGAGGAAGAAGTTAGTTTAGATGATCCGTGATAGATAGATGACTCAAAAATATCAAGAGGTTTCTATGAGTTCGGTCCTACTGCCTGCCAGATGAATATGTCATTTGGCAAGGCAGCAAGATCGAACTCAAAGAAATCCTCTTGAAAACACCTTCCCAAAAGATTCAATATTTCTGTTATTATGGATATTTTTAACTGTTAATTTGTCTGATGTTGCTTCTATTTATGTTATGTACCTTTGTTCCATTTTTTTCCAAGGCATTCGCAACGAAAACAATCCAAATAAAGGGTCTGGTGCAGTTCAGACTTTATAATCCGGAACATCTTCATGCATTCCGAATTATAAAATCCGGACACACTCAGTAACATTTTGACCGGTGACGTTTCACCAAAGGTTAGACCAGTTAGTGGAGTTTGAATGCATTTTTTGACGATTTTGAATGTGGAACACGTTTTATTTGACTGTAATTAAGGCCTATGTCTTATTTAAGGCTATAAAAAGGCTTGGATCTTCAACATTTTCCTTCATTCTTCTTCACCTCCTTTATTACATTTTCTTCAATTCATTTTAGTTTTTTAGGTAGATTTTAGGAGTGTTTGTGGTGTCATGGTCATTGTTGACCGCTCATATGACCCCTGCAATTGCATTGCAGCTTATGCGTGGGTCGTATAACGGTCAACAAAGACCCTTGGCATCAAAGAAAGACACAAAATTTCATAGCGTATGCGTCTGAATTTGATTTTCTGGAAACACTAACAATCTGGTTCGGAAAACGAAATCCGGACCAGGGGTATTTTTGGAATTTTGAAGGGTGTGCGAGAAGGGAGCAAGGTGGGAGCAAGGTGGAAAAAGTAATACTAATCATATAATTGCAAATCATAACACATTTCCGGATGAAGATCCTCTCCATTTCCCCCATTCTATTAATTAACCACCCTGAAGACGTTGTCTTGTCACAAGATTAGATGAGTAAATTAACAAGCATGCATTATGTTACAGTGATCCATGGACTGGATTAATGAAGCACAATTGATCAAGGAGATACATTTTCCAAATTTTACAATGAGAAACAAATTAATTGAGGGAGTACTAAAAACAAAGGATAAGTTGAACAAATTTAAATTAATCAATATACACTAGCTAGCTGATTCATTCTCCTTGATTCAGTCAGCAGACCTTATATTGATTCAATATGCAAACATAAAAAGTTGAAATAAGAAAAGGTTTCTTAAGAGTAAATCAAATTATTTTATGTAACATTCATTATTTAAATAATAAATTTAGAGAATTTTTAAAATAAGTTGATTAAGTATTTTGTCGAAGTTAAATTTAGAAAATTTCAAATTCTATCTAATTGGTCTTTATAACTTTTTCTAATGTTGCAAATGGATCCCAAAACTTTTAAAATTTTGTACATTGATCCCTAAAATTTCAAGAAGTTGCACACAAATTGATCCCCATTTTTCAAAATTTTTAAATTGACCCATAAGTTTTACAAATTGGACCCTATATTTCCAAATTTTGGAATAGTCTCAAATTTATTTATAACAAAATTAATAGAAATAACCAACAAATTTTAAGAATGAAAAAAGAATTTTATTGCTCAATCTAAACAAAAGAGTTTTAAAATAAAGGGAATTCAATTGAAGCATTTGAATTGCCTAATAAATGTTATCTTTATTAATTTGAGTAAAAGGGTACCACAATATTATAAATAAGCATGCACCTGTATGAAATAACACAAATGATATGTTATCACTTCTTTTTTGCAAAAACTTGTTGCATAGTTGGAAATTTAGTCCCAGTTGTTGAAGGTTTGGATGTTTGGGGAGGTGGCCTGGTGGTAAAGATAAGAACGTTCTGAATGCTTAAATCTTTGGAACTCATTTTGCCTTTTGGCTAGAAGTTTCAAATTGGTATTGGTGGGGTTGTTTTTTTGTAAGGATCACAAACACTTAATTTTGATGAAACATAGCATTGAGATTGTGTAGTATTTATAGGGACATTTGCTTCAAGATACAATGCTGGGAACTTACCAACTAATTGATTGTAATATACGTAGAAATCTCTATTATTATTTTTCTTAATTCTTTCACATTTAATTTAAGAGCAGTGCTATATAGCACAACGCTCTTTCCCCACGAATTTGCACGACTAGCATAAAATCTACACACAATTTGCTCTATTAAGCTTTGAATACTAGTTTATCCTTTTATAAATACAACTATAAACTAAATAGCAAAACAAAAAAGTAAGCATAGTCTAAATAACGTTGCTATAATCACTGTCATAGTTGGTACCGTTAAAGTCCAAATCAGTGTTTTTTCCAATGGAATAAAGATCAAAGTGTAAACTATCAAAGAGTTTTTTTAAATATATTATATTATATGATTGATTTGAAGCAATAAGATTCATATGTTGTAGCACACAACACCACTAGAAGATATATGCTTGTGATTTCTGATCAAATAGAAGATAAAAATCTTGTCGTGCTTTGTATCATTATCCTTAATTTAATGTTATACAAATTAAATTTGAAACCGCAAGGTGTGTGCAACATAATATGCAAATATATGTAGCTTGCAGCTCAAGGATATCTCCGCGGTGAATGGTAAGACCTGTGTCCCTACATTGCCATTTGTGTTGACAATGATGGCCTACATTGACATTTATTAATTAATTAATTGACGTGTTAATATATATGTAACCCAAAAAAAATGTGTACTCTGAAATTGGGAAGAAAATTACTCTCATTGTCAAATATTGAACTTTGAATGCGCGCCATAACGACCATTTTAGGCCCCTCAATTGGTGTGTTTGCCTTGATATCCCTCCTTATTTTTTTATTTTTTATTTTGTTAGTTTTTTTATTAGAATTTTTTTTCCTTCTAAATTAGTTGAATGCATAGTAACCAAAACAATTGGTAGAATAAGTTGAAAACAACACAATTTCAACATCATTAAAACTGAAAAAGATTGAAATTTGTGAGCAAACTCACAATATTCAATTTAGTAGTATAAAATGACAAAATGTTTTAAAATGTGCAAAATCAAAGTAACTACTCCCTCCGGTCTCAAATATAAGAAAAGATTCTTTTTTAGGTTCATTGAGTAGTTAATGTATCTGGTCTACATTGTAAAGCAGATACGTTAATTATTCAATGAACCTAAAAAAGAAATCTTTTCTTATATTTGAGACCAGAGGGAGTAAAATAGATGTATTCGGATTTGTAGTTTCACATAATAATACATATACATTATGTTTCATTTCACTCAATTTAACAAAATTTCATCACATTTATTTTCTTCCTTTTACCTAAACATAATTATATCCATGCATAATAATATTCATACATTTCATTTCTAGTCAAAATAATGTTCATTACATTCAACAAAAGCATAAAAATGTATTGCTAGCTCCTTAAATAACAATGTTCCTTGCTTCAACAAAAATATAAACAAAGTTTTAAGCTATTAAGTAACATATAATTGAAATATCAATTTAGTATATTTGTGGATATTCGTTAAGCTATCTGTCACATGCTTGTGACGGCTTTTATTTGCGAATATGGGTATTTTTATCATCCCTGCTCTAGACTCACAACTTCAACCATTGAAATAGATTGTAGTAGTACTTATCCTTAACTCGAGATTTTTCTCAATTGTCACATCTTAATTATCAAATTCAATCACTATTTTCTATATAATTTTACATCTCATATTTGATGGTTAAGATGTTATAGTTGAAATTTTTGAAAGAATTCCTTCCCATGGAGTAATGAAATATCGGTCCTCTCACTCACAAATCCCGCATGTTTTTGCTATCTGAGAGACATGTGAGACATATTCAACTTATTTGCCTAAATCAAACTGGTGTTATTTAAAAAACAAAATTAATAACCCAAAAATTAAAGGTCTTTTTAAGTTTAATTAAATTTTGAGAGATTAATAAAAAAAATTGAGGTGTTTTAAGTCTAAAATTAAGGTTTTGGTAGCCCTTTAGCTGGCTAAGCAAAATTAGAGGCATTTATAAAAAATGTTTAGGTTTTAGTTTTGCTTAATGTGCTTTGGTTTTACTCGCATGCTTCCTTCAAAACCAAAAATTATATGTAAGGTTAGAAAATTTAATGGAAAACCTTACAATAGCAAGTTAATGAGTTATGCCAAGTCATAGGTTTTTTGTATCGATGCATGAAGAGAAGAGTCATTATCAAGTTTTGCATTTGTTTGAGTAATTTTAAATTAAAACTATTGTTAGAGTTGTTATTATTTTCTAATTTGTCGATTTTTGTTTCGATTGGATACAACTATGTCTATATATCTTAACAACACTGGGTGATGTAAGCCTATTGCATCTACCTCGAATAAAATTCATCCAGTTTATCAGAAGTGAAGTCCTTGTTCAGTTTCTAACAAATTGATACTGGAGCCCTCAATAGGCCTGAGAAAAAACAGATTTTCAATTGACTTGGGAGAGGAAAAAGAAATGTTAAGTGATGCAAGATTTGTTCAACGTTCAATCCCATGCTTTGACTGTCACTGTGACCATTGGAACATGTTAACGGATTGTTGGGATTTAAAGATACTAGGAACTGGATCAAATTAGGCAATGCCTTATAAGCCATGAGAAGATTGCATCAAGAGGTACCTATTTCATGCAAGTAATGAGACAATTATTGAGTTGGTTCTAGAGAAAGGCACGTCAAAACAAATTAGGGGTTCAATGAAAAAAAATAATGAATGTGATGCAAGTGTCCAGAGTTCCACCCCCGAGTTGTAAGAGCATAAATATTGGTTGACACAAAGGAGTGTCTTCACAAAATATTGGCTGACACAAAAGAGTGTCTTCACAAAGTCCAAGTTTTTTTGTCACTGTGTCTTGTATGTTTGGCATGGTAAGAGTGACTTTTGGCATGGTCGTGCTTGTTACTAATAGATAAAATGAGAGCACAAGGGGAGAACATGTGAGATGTGAAGTTTAGAAAAACCGCAAATCCTTGAATACCAAATAAACCACATTCCTGACTCATTTGATAATCTGAAAATCTCTTGATCTATATTATAACAGAAAAGTGTCATCAGAAGAAAGAATTGGAGCTTCAGGTCCAAGTAAATGTGGCTTTAGCAATTGGGGAAGACGGAGAGTATGAGTATCTGAGTATGAAGCAGTGTAAAAAAGATGGTTGGTTCCTTAAGACTGGAAGCTCTACTAACATGCATGGAGACAAAAGCGTGTTATAACAGAAGTCTACTGTGCTAGACTTGATTCACAATCTATAAAGTAGGGGGGCAACTCAAATAGAAAGAAAGGTTTCGGTGGAGTATGCAAGGTTCATCCTAAAAGGGGTTTGATCATTTAAACCACCAAGACTGCAAACTAAATTACTTATTCTTTCAGCAAAAACACGAGGAAATAAGGCAAAATGCTTTCATGCACAGGCACTGCACAACTCTCATTGCAGATTCAGCCACATCGGTTAAAAGGGACCTGAGAACTTTTCACATCAAGAAAAAAATTATACAACACTACATAAGCCTAATGACTCAACGCATAACAAAACAAGTCATTCAGCCAATTTTTCAGAATTATGTTCAGTCACTAACAAATCGACCATACCTCATACCATATTGAAATACAACTACAATTGTGTAGAAAGGAGTAACAGCACGAATACAGATGGAAAAGCACCTTAGACCCAAACACTCAACCTATATTTCACACTAAACTGAGCTCAATTACATTAAGGGGCCTGTGCTGACTGTTCTGGCATATCATCTTCGTCATGGTAAATGTTCTCTGCCATCTGCCATATTTGAAGTATGTTGTCTTCAGCCACACTAGCAACAACCCAATCTTCACATGGGTTCCATGAGAAGTCAGATATTTTGCTTGTATGACCACCATGAATAAAAAGCAATTCTGGTGGACCATCTTCAGCATCCTCTGGTGACTGCTCTTCGTCGATCCTACATAAAAGAGTGAACAACATTGTCATCGCAAATATATCTTGCATATATGACTTCTTAAAATATGAATCAAATAATGGTATTTTTTTAATAATTCATTTTCATCAGAAAATCAACCCACAGTAGCCATTTTAACTTGAAACATTTGATGGGGTTGGATAGCTCAACAGGTTTGAGCTACGGGATAACGAGGTATTGGGTTCAAACCCGAATGGAGTAAATATTAATCTAACAACTAACTTCTAACATTTGGCATTAAAAAAGAATAAAATTGTAACATTCAAGCTGCATTACAAGTACCGAAGCCCATATATTATATAGGGTTAAATAAGTATTTTGTCCTCATAAATATAGCAAATTTTGATTTTAGTCCCTAAAAAATAAAATGAGATGTTTTCATCCTCACAAATTTTTTTGTTATAGTTTTGGTCCCTAATGGATATAATTTTGACATTTTTTAAACATAATATGAATATATAAAGGTTGAACATAATAAATGGACATAACAGGATACATCTTGATCATAAAAGAGTTATAATTTTGACATTCCTATGAACATAAATTGGTCATTAAGGACCAAAAACAAAATAAAAAATTGTGAGGATGAAAACATTCGATTTTATTTTTCAGGGACTAAAATCAAAATTCGCTATATTTATAGGGACGAAAAACTTATTTAACTCTATTATATACAAACAAATGAACCAACAGAAGTATGCAACTGGCACCCCGTCTACAACAAAAGTCGGTGCTACATCAAAGTCCAAAGATAATGAATATGTCTGTTAGTCTCGTTACAAAACCTAATATAACTCAAAAGGCAGAATTTGCTGTCCACTTAATTCACTAAAAAGAGTGGAACTTAATTCACCCATGAGGTTAAAAAATGAACAATTGAAATGTAAGAGAAACATTAATCCAGTGTCTTTTGGGTTTATTATTTATAAACATCTCTAATGAATCACCAACATACAAAAACTCGGTAAACATTTCAGGGAAACAGACAAAAATTTCACTAAAAAGTCCAGACATGGTGATGCTTTCATTAAGCAATACCTGCTAAGATCCCACACCATCAGTCTCCTACCAAGACAACAAGAAGCCAAGACAGTCTCGTTCTTTGGGTTCCAGCCAACCTGGAAAACCTCCTCCCTGTTAACCCAAAAACAAAAATCCAGATCAATATCTATTAAATATAATTACATCTAGAGTAAATATAGAAACATCTAAGGAGAATTTACTTATGGCAATCAAAGGTGTGAAGAACATTGCCGATCTTGCGCAGATCCCACAATTTCACTGTTTTGTCAGTAGAACCAGTAGCAACTATCCATTCATTGAAGGGATTGAAAGCCAAGCAGTTAACCTAACAAGATCCAATGTCATTATATAAAGAAAAGTGTTATTAGAAGTGATATATAATGAGAACAATATCAGCATTGTGAAAACTCTAGAACATTGCTAAAAGATAAAGTCGAATTGGAGCACAACGGAGAAGACATTATAAGAAGCTAACAGATTGAAAATCTGAGTAAAGACAGGAAATTCTATCAGCAAGGAAAATATGAGAAGCCAGATATGTGAAATATTGCCACTGTACAACTGCAGAATGGAGTCATGGTCAGTCCTCAAATATTAACCATGATTAAAATTTTATGCATTATCCGTGTTTAGTTTTCAATTATCACCCACCCCGAATGAAGTCTGTCAATGTAATGTTGAACCTTTTGGTCTAATATCACTATGTTTTGATGGGTTGGGTCAAAACATTCTCATAAACTAATAAATTTCAAAAGATATAATGAAAATTGAACAAACGAACAGTAATAAATTGATGATTTTAGAATAATCACAAAATATAAGATGATGCTTCAAATTCCCTCTTACAACAGCACATCATAATTCATATCCAAACAACAACCACCAAGATTTTTCTATCCAACTCATTGATCTCAAGATTTTTCTTAATAGTATTTGATGCTTTTTATAGGCCTTCTTCTACCTCTAGTAATTCTCCTCCATCTGATCTATTGTCCTTACTACGGAATCCACGTGTCTTCTTTCTACATGCCCAAACCAGCTAGGCCTAGTTTCCACTATCTTTTCTACTATAGGTGCTACCCCAACTCTCTCAAATGTTGTCATTTTCAATCCCATTTTGTCTAGTGTTACCACACATCCAACACGACATCCCTATCCCAGCCACGCTTAATCTATTTTCGTATTGGTTCTTTATTCCTCAACACTCTGTCTTGTACAACATCGCTGGTCTTACAGTTGTCTGGTAAAAAATTCCCTTCAGCTTGAGTTGAAATTTTGCATCACATAAAGCATCGGAGGCCCTCCTCCATTTCAACCACCCAGCTTGAATGGTGCATGTTATACTTTCCCGTATCTTTCCAACTAACATGTTATCCCCAGGCCATGCTCATTTTGACAGATTTTCTGATTCCTCACACTAGTTAATTTTCACATAATAGCTTGCTGCTTTCAAGCCACAGACAATTGTCAAAATTAAATCTATTTTAACACAAATCAGAGAATATGCAACAAAAACTCATAAACCCTAAACTACTTATACTTCCTTGAAAAAACCAAATGTAAAAGAGCTTATGAACAAAACAAATTCCTAGATATAAATATAGATAAAACAACACACCTCGCTTGAATGAGCAATGCAAGACTGAACAGGCTTAGTAACAGACGGTGTTCTCAGATCCCATACAAGCAAATACTGATCATCCCCAACAGAACCAAACAAATACTCATGCCTCAAATGCCAAGCCACATCTTCCACAACACCTTCATGAACCTAAACAAACAATAACACAATTATCAACAACAAAAAACAAAAAAAAATTAAGTCGAAAAAACTATAAGAATACCTTAAAAATCTGATGAGCATCAAGAGACTTATTCTTAGGAGTACCATTAATATCCCACAAACAAATCTGAGCATCATCAGAACCACTAAGCAAATGCCCTTGTTTAAACTTACTCCAAGACAAACCATAGCCTTCAGTATTATGCCCTCTTAACCTCAAATCAGGGTTACAACTTCCATCAATAGGAGGCTTAGAAGGATGTTTACTATAATCAAACACATAAACCTCAGCACTAACAGTCTTAGTAGCAATGACAAAACTATTCTGAGGCATATACCTAGCTCTATTAACCTCACCATCATGATTAATCTGTTGAATTATCTGAACCTTCCCATTAGCACAACCAAAACCTCCAACTTCAGGACGATCGTCATCGTAATGACGAGCGTCGTTTTCGGAGTCGTCGAGAGGGAGTTGAACTTGAGCGAGCATGAGGTAATTGGGTTCATTTTCGGAAGTGTGGGTCCCGAGGATGAGTTTTTGGACGGAGTAGTCTTTGCCGGTGGGTTCAGTGCGATCTGGAAGCCATTCGACGGTGAGAGATGGCCATTCGAGAGCGTGAGTGATGACGAGATCGTAGAGGAAGGGACTGTTTTTCTTCCAGATTTTGTATTCTTCGTTGATTATTCGTTCTTCTATTTCGCCTCTCATTTCTTCCTCTTCTTTCCCCATCCACTTTCAAAACCCTAACGCGATTTTGTTTTGATTTACACTAACCCCTTCTCTATCCCACTTCTTCACTTACGCCTTTCACTTTTCCATATATTTATTAATTAAAATATATTTAATTAGTATATAAAGCTTCACTTACGTCTCCGAGGACTCACCAGAGTTGGGTTATGTCTCAAGGATTCATCAAAAAATTTGGTTCTCACTTTATAATTAAAAGCTTAACTCACGATCTTACGGAAAAATCAACTTCTTCCTAACTGAATCAATCTTTATTGACAAAATTTTTGTTAATTTTATTTGGATCTGTGCCAAAGTAAGACTCAAGCAAAGATGGTATCCATACATTTAATATTTAATTTAATGTCATGCTTATTCCTTCTAATTTTATTTTTTTATAAATCAAACTTAAGTACACTGTCACTATTATAAGCGGAAATTCATCTTTTAGATTGATTCAATAAATGATGTATGTGGTATATATTACAACATACATCATTTATTGAATAAATTTAAAATGTGGATTTTTGCTAATAATAATGACCCAAGGGTGTATATGTATGCCTTACACATTAAGATACATGGTTTCCTATTTGTAAAATCCATGGACTAAGACCCCTCTAAACTTCCCAATTTCCTCACACCATCTCACATTCTCACTCTCCTCATCACTCTCTCCCCCTATGAATCTCCTTCTTTTTCTTTTTTTTAGTCTTTATTTGGTGTAAAAAGAGGTCAATCTTTGGGTAAAAAGATGATTGGTGAGCATCCTTCTTGGGATAAAAAGAAGCAAATTTAGCAGATTTAGTTTTACCCCGTGAAGGTTGGTTTTCTTGTGGATTTCTTTTAGTTTTACCACAGGAAGGTAAGTTTTCTTGTGGTTTTTTTTTCCCCCGCAGATTTAGTTTTACCCCTTTGTAAATGTAATAAGAATTATATTAATAAAATGATATTTTATATCTATTATTTTTGTTCCTTTATTTTTGTTAATTTTTGCATTTATTTTATGATTGCATATTGAATAAATAAATTTGAATAAAGACTAATTAAACTCAACGTGAATTCGAATAAAAATTGCGTATTAAATAAATTCGAATAAAATTACGTATTAATCAAATCAATTTAACACACGCAGGTGCTGATTGTTGTGTGAGTTAACTAACACATATATGTACTCTTGTGTAACTTAAGGCACACTGCGAGAGTTAACTAAGGCACCATTAACACTTGCGTTAGTTAACTCACGCATGAGTATTTTGGTCATTTTGGTTGGGTGGGAGCAAAATTTGTTGGGAGAAGAGCAGAATTCCTAATTTATTTGTTGTTTTTGATTTGGTCTCCTAACTCTAAATTTTTTCTATTCGGGCCCTTAAATATGTTCCGTCAGTCAAACTGATACATTCCGTTAATTTTTTAATGTCTAATATTTCATATGTGACTTCAGAAATTATATTGCAAGTTCGTTGTATGTAACAGTAATCCACCAACACCTAATTTGTTTCACTTTTCATCATCTTCCCTCTTCTTTCTTCCTCGTCAACTACAACACCTATTTTTTTTAAAAAGAATATCAATTTACGTTGATTTTGGTGCCAGTCTCGAACTGTGTACCTCAGAGGTGAAGTATGTTATGAGATAAAAAATATCTTAATTTCTAATAAAACCATAAATTTAAACCAACTTCTTGTGAATAAAGAATATTTTATAAAACTACAGCCATTGTGAAGCCTTATATTTGTTTTTAAAGAGTTAATTTATATGTCTTTTTACTATTTATTCGTTATACTTTTTTCTGGGTAACCATGATATAGGTTCACAAACTCCACCATCGTTAGAGATGACTAATCTTCGTCAGGTATTGGTGGGGCACAAAAGGTGGGTTCTTCCCTTTCAATCAATTGTTTTCCCTCGTACGCATGAGCTACGAAACAAACTCATGACCACATGTTTAAAGGGACCTAAAACTCGACCACCACAAAAAAAAGGACCCAAAACTCTCACTACTTGGACTAACTCATTACTGATTTTGTTACACTTTTTATTCTTGCATTGAACATTCATCTCACTATTTAAATTTATTTTTACAATATTATTGTAATTGTAAATTTAAATAAATTCAATTTAATATACTTTTACACATGTATTCGTGCACACAAACTTATTTAACATCTGACCCGGGCAACGTCGTGCTCTAAACTAGTACCTTGTACAATTTCAATTGGTTTGCCTCATCTCTTATTTGAGCTTCTTCCCCTCTTCAAACATTTTCATTATCATATACAAATCTTTATATAGGTTTACTATAAAATAAAAGAAGAAAACAAAAAATATAAATCAGTAAACAAAACCTAATAAAAAACGAAAAATAAAAGAATGCAGAGATAAATCATCAAAATTGAAGAAACAACTACCAAAAAAAAATCAGCACATACCAAAATCCACATAGAGATCTCTGACGCAATTGAGAGAAATAACAAAGATAAAAAGGTATTGTTTTAATAGTGAAACTCCATTCAAACAACAACGATAATTAAAATACACACGAAATGTTTTCTTACAAATCGATTAACCCTAAAATGTTTGTGATTTCAAACCTTCCTCAAAATTGGTTCTTATCTTCTGATGCTAAAACAACAGTAATCATCACATTTCATTATGATTCCGAGTCTAAATGTTTATGCAATAAACTGTTGCGTAGTAATCTAAAGTTGAATATGTTTTTTTGTAGATACTAAGATCCATTGCAAATGTGCCTAGTGATGTTAAGGGTTGGTTGTTTTTTTTATTACACTCCCTTTGTTAAAAATACTAGCGTTACATTCTCGTAATGGTTAGTTGTTTTTATTTAACTTTTACTTTAACAAATTCAAAAGTTTCTTTTTAGTTTAATGCGACGTATGTTTATATTTAGTGGTATCTTGTGAAAGAAGAAAGATTTTGCATAATTAATATATTTCATTTTAGCATGTTAAAAACAAAACACAACATTAATTACGTCTTGTAATATGTGCGAAAAATACAAAACAATTTATAATAAAATAGAGGAAACAGTATGATCTCCTGAAAAAATATTTTAACTAATATAACATGACCATTGAGTTAGAATAGTCAACTTTGGATGTCTTAAAATAAATAAACGTGTCTTCACCCAAAACAAAAAGGAAAGTAAAGTACTCCAAATCCAAATCCAAATCCATCCTCCTTCTTCCACATCTTTCTCCTTCCAAATCTCATCTCAACAAACAATAATAAATTAATTCCAAATCCCTAACTTCAATTCAATTCAATTCAAATCCATTATCTCTGAATCAAGAACAATGGATCTAGCTCCTGAAGAACTTCAATTCCTCAACATCCCTAACATCTTAAAAGAATCAATTTCAATCCCAAAAATTTCCCCTAAAACCTTCTACTTAATTACCCTAACCCTAATTTTCCCTCTTTCTTTTGCAATCTTAGCTCATTCCCTTTTCACACACCCCTTAATTTCTAAGCTTCAATCTCCTTTCACTGGTCCTGCACAAACCTCTCATGTTTGGACTCTTCTCCTCATCATTCAGTTTTTCTACCTCCTTTTCCTCTTCGCTTTCTCTCTCCTCTCCACCGCTGCCGTCGTTTTCACCGTCGCTTCTCTTTACACCTCAAAGCCGGTGTCTTTTTCAAACACCATTTCAGCAATTCCTAAAGTTTTCAAGCGTTTGTTCATTACTTTCTTATGGGTCACTCTACTTATGATTTGTTACAATTTCGTCTTTGTTCTTTGTTTGGTTCTGATGGTTGTAGCAGTTGATACTGACAACTCGGTTTTGTTGTTTTTCTCTGTTGTTTTGATTTTCGTTTTGTTTCTTGTTGTTCATGTTTATATAACTGCTTTGTGGCATTTGGCTAGTGTTGTGTCGGTGCTTGAACCTCTTTATGGTTTTGCTGCTATGAAGAAGAGTTATGAGTTGTTGAAGGGTAGGGTTAGATATGCTGCGCTTTTGGTTTGTGGGTATTTGCTTATTTGCGCGGTTATTAGTGGGATGTTTAGCGTGGTTGTGGTACATGGTGGTGATGGCTATGGTGTATTTTCTAGGATTGTCATTGGTGGGTTCTTGGTTGGTGTTCTTGTCATTGTGAATTTGGTTGGGTTGTTGGTGCAGAGTGTGTTTTACTATGTTTGCAAGAGTTACCATCATCAAGAGATTGATAAGAGTGCTTTGCATGATCATCTTGGTGGCTACCTTGGAGAATACGTGCCTCTTAAGAGCAGCATTCAAATGGAAAATTTGGATATATGATTGTGGGATGAGACAATTAACCCAAGTGGGTTTGATTTGTAAGTTTATTTTTCTTACTTATGATGATGTAATGAAATTGTGTAAAACGGTCGGGAATGAAAGACTAATGATAGGATTGTATGTTTGTTGAATTTTCAATACTTGCATGTGTAGTGTTTCAGTTTTTTCCACATTAATGCGGTGTATCGACCAATGCTTGTTTAGCAGTTGTAGCTCATTATTTTCTTTCCTCATAAATGCATTCCGATATCATGGCTGTGTCCATATGTTATCCATTCATTGAATAGAATAGATGGTTCCCTAGATTGACACACAATTATATGACTTTGGTAGCTTTTTTCTTTCCCTTATTGATAACCGAGGTTCAACATTGCTTGTGCAAGCTAATTGGGTTTACAGGGATTAGTTACAATCACAACTAGACCTTTTTGTCAAATTTTTGCTTTCATGTGATGCTCTGCAAGTTAATCACTTTGATGGTTACCCTCTCAAGGAAGAAGAGGCCCACAAAGTTGAGTGTAATCAGAGTTTAGTCTTTAAAGCAAAGGCTCTCAAGACTTTTGTGAAAGGGAAGCTCTATCAAACTGAGGGTGAGATTCAGATGAAACAGCTTGTTCTTGGTTTTTCTTCTCTTATTACTTTCGATAACATAAATATTCATTTGTAACACATTGTGGTGGTATAGATCCTTTTTGGAGTCTGGTCCTATTAATCCTTTTCATCTGTAACATAACACCATGTCTTCAATCCTCATTTACTCTGATCATGCAAAACTGAAATGGACAAAAATTAACTCGAAAGTTTAGTAACTATCTCATTCAGGCTGTTTATTATTGCTAGTGAGAAGAGTTCTATAATATTCATAATCTTGGTTGAACTATGCTTTCTTTATCATATTCATTTAAATTATAGTAGATAGAAGCTCTATTGCAATCATTTTGTGGAAAGGGTGTGTATACAACTAGTTTCAATTTGATTGTTTGATTCTCCCACCTTAATCCACCATTTTCATAAATGAGTTCAGAACCTCAAATGGGAACTAGTCAAAAACCAAAACCATTATGCCCTGAGCTGCATTTGAGTTATCATTGATGTTCTCCCTTGGTAACTGTTTTTGGGATTAGACAGGTTCCCTAAGGAATACCGAGTTTATATCTAATTATTGTTGCTTAGGGTCCGTTTGATGGTCAGAATAGGATAGAGGTAAGATATGATATAAAACTGGATAAAGATAGAATATGATAAGGACATGATAAACATTAATCTTATCATGTGTTTGATGCGCACATGATAACAAACATGATATCATTATAATTAAATGAAAAAATTTCTCTCATAATTAATTAAATATTGTAAAAAGGACATGTTATTAATTATAATATAAAATACATGCTATCATTACTTTAAAAATGACAGGATATTAAGATAATAAAGAAAATACATGCTATCATTATTTTAAAAATGACAATATTTTAAAAATGGTAGGATATCAAGATAATAAATAAAGAATGACCTTCTAATCCCATCAGGATAATTTCTAACCCAGCCTATACTTAGGATAGAAATTACAAAGGAAAGTCAGGATAGGATAGGAAAATGGTTTATTTTATCCTATCCCTTCGGTGCATCAAACATGGGATTTAAACAAGTATCATATCCTGTCTCCCTATCCTGACCATCAAACGAACCCTTATAGTCATCCAAATGTAACTGAAAGCACCGCAAACACCGCAAAGTGCATAGAATTTGAAGCAGTTTGCTTTGGGCTAATCCTAAAGCAAAAATTGTTTTTAGCCGTCTAAACTCCACTGAATCAGTTGCAATGTGGATAATTATCATGGGTTGGTTGGTTCTCCACTGGGATCAGTTATACATGTCTAGACATAAACTCGATGATGAAATCAATTCATAGCAAGATCAATTTTATCATCACAAAATCAAACACACACTTAGTAGTTTCATGTGTATATATATTTATATGTAACTTGTTTCGGCATACTCGTCTTATTCACTTGAGTGCTACCTGTCAGTCCCCTTTTAGTCCAGAACTCTACCTAGAAAGTTTCTTGGATGTTTTGGAATGGTATAAAATGTTGGGTAGTTACTTCTATGCTTGACCCATTTGAGATGCTTCAATCTTTTTTGCAAACCGACTATTGACAATCTGGCAGCTTTATACCTTCTATGCTAATGCTATGCTGCATTACTGTTGTGATTCTGTCCTCAAAGTTTTTTAATTGTTGCTTACCATTATGGATGAGTGAAGGTACCACAAATAAACAAGATTGTGAATATAATATAATATAATAATAATAATAATAATAATAATAATTTTTCATTGCATTCAAATTGTATCAACAGATATTTATATGTATTTGTATTTGAAATTTTGTTTTAAAGAGCATTGCGGCGAGAAATAACATTAAAAAGAAGAGTGTTGCGGGTATAATTTTGCACTTCTATGCATATCAAGTGACTCTTTGAGGATGTATTTGTACATTTTTACCACCCGCTTCTTTCACTAATAAATGCTCTATCCGTTCCGTTCTTAAAAAAAAAAAATACCCCATCCATTTAATGATATTTTTTTGAAATGTTATTTCAAATATAACCTTACTATTACAATTTTTATCCACTTCCATGGTGAATATATTATTTTACATATCACCAAAAAAAAAATTATTTTACAAGTATAAAAGAATTTTGAGCAGTCAGTAATACTCGGTATACCTTTTTGTTTACAATTTAATATATTTTTAAACTTTTTACTTTCTGTCGTCAACAAAAAACAAAACTGTGACTTTCTTGTATAATTAGGACCGAGAAAATTTTGAAAACAACTCTGCAAATTTGATTTTTGTTAACCTATGATTCCTAACTAGTAAATACAAAATATGCGGACGTGAAAAGAAAAATGACAAAATTGAAAAAGAATTCCGTTGCCGGGACTTGAACCCGGGTCTCTCGGGTGAGAGCCGAGTATCCTGACCAACTAGACTACAACGGATTGATGTTCACGAACTAATATGATTGGTATTTAAAGAATAAATCTGACCATTTTCATTCAATTGATTTGATTTGATGTTAACATAACAACCCCTTTCTTTTTTGATAGTAATAATTAAGCTAACTTTGATCAAAATTGCGAGATTCACTGAGAACATCATCTTCTATTCTCAATTTCACCAGTTTTGCAGTTCTAACTTGACTGCACTGCCACTGAAACACAGGTACACCAAATCTATATGCAGTATCTTTTTCATGCATGCTTGTACAATATAAATATTTGGTCACACACAGATTTAGAGAAAAATAATAGAATTAAATAATGTGTATTTTAAAATAATTAAATGTATTTTGCTGTGTGCGCGCACATATTTTGTATCCAAATGATTTTGACCATATAAGTATTTTTGTCGTGATTGTGCCCAAATATTGAGTAACTGCGTAATGTGGTTAGAATCTGTTTCTGTATAGTTCCTATCAGGTTGCATGAAAAATCTTGAATCATGGTTTGAGTATGGTTGTGGAATCAGAATGTGGTTTTAGAATGGGGAAATGGTAATGTGTGTTTTTTGGTTCTTATGAGTTTTACTAGAAAAAGTTGCCAGAAGTTTCAAGGATAGAATTCTCTGATGCAGAGACAATTTATGGGATCTTTTCCTTCTTGCTTTATTGGTGTTTAGGTCATAAATTGTTTGACTGTTTTCTCAAACTAATTTGTGGATTAGAGAGTTGCTTGTTGAGTTGTTTCCATTTCTTTCATGTAGTTTTTTTTTTTATTGTTCTAATGCTTTACATATCTATTTTACACATGACCTTTACTTGAATGCTTTCCCAGTTTTACTTTGTCACCATTTTGAAATTTTCCTTTTCCTTTTTCCTCATGGTTATACTAACCATTTTGATCAATAGTTTAAATTGTTGGAGATTTTGAAACTGAAGTTTAGACTTCTCCGCTTGTCTTTTCGCTTATGTTGGAGATATTGCTTAACGAAAGGTTTTATTGAATATCTTTATTAAAGGATCTATGAATTGTTAGGAAAAAATATATTTTTACCCAACTAATAATATATTTTCTTTATTAGGGTTGGTTTCTTCTTTAATGGCTGCTTCATCTTCACTTTTCTCCTGCTCAATGCACATGGAGTTGTTTTCTCCGAAGATATCAAAATGCCCTATAGATTTTGTATGCTGTCATAGCAAAATCTCCTATATGGAACCTAGTTATATAAAATCAACATGCTATCCTATTTCTAGATTTTTATGCGCAAACAATCTGTCTAAATTTGAACAAGTGAAAAAATCCTGGCAAAGAGATGGAATCCATTGCTTTTCAGAGGGGCAGAAATTTCAACTCGATGATGTTATTGAAGCTCAACAGTTTGATACAGATATTCTCAACGCCATTTTTAAAGTTGCGCGAGATATGGAGAGTATTGAGAGAAACTCTGCTGAAAGCCAGATTTTAAAGGGTTATCTTATGTCTACCTTATTTTATGAGCCCTCTACTAGAACTAGACTTTCATTTGAGTCTGCTATGAGAAGACTGGGTGGTCAAGTTTTAACAACTGAAAATGCTAGAGAATTTTCGTCTGCGGCTAAAGGAGAGACGCTTGAAGGTTTTCATTGAATTCCTTCTATTTCCTTTAATTTCAAGTTTGATGTGGATTTCTTTCTTTAAAGATTCTCATGGTGTGTTTGCTTGCAGATACAATAAGAACAGTTGAGGGTTACTCTGACTTAATTGTGCTTCGACACTTTGAAAGTGGTGCTGCCAGAAAAGCTGCAACTATAGCTGGTGTTCCGATAGTTAATGCAGGGGATGGTCCTGGACAACATCCGACCCAGGTATGCGCGTTTCCATGCTGGATTCTATTGCAACCGAAGTTCCTGCATTTTGGGGAAATTATCTCTTTATTTTGCTAACTTCCTGAAAAAATTGTACACTAGATTGGATAGGATTGAGATTATTCTGCTAGATGAATCTGATTCAGGCTATCCATCTCTTTGCTAGTCCATTTTTCAATACTTTAAGTTTAACACAAACATTTCTGAAAAAGTATATGTGTTCCAGATTTTGAAAAATTTAAAGGCCACCCAAAATATGATGAAAATTTTAAAAGCATCAAACATGATGAACACCAAGACAGAATCCCTTGAAATGTAAATATGAAAAGACAGAACATTATTTTTTGTTTCTGCCATGCTTGGCCTTTTGCTACCATACACTTTGATAAACTATTAATAATATCCTTATCATTGTTTTCGAGCTTGGTCAAATGTCTGTGTTAATCATAAATAATTATGGGATAAAGGGAATATTCTCATTAGTATAATCCAAAATGCTAGCTTGAACTTGTATCTTTTTCAAGCACTACTCAGGCACTTTTGGATGTCTATACTATTGAGAGAGAGATTGGAAAGCTTGATGGTATTAAAGTTGGGCTTGTTGGAGACCTAGCCAACGGAAGGACGGTTCGATCGCTGGCCTACTTGCTTGCAAAGTACAAGGATGTGAAAATTTATTTTGTCTCTCCCGATGTGGTAAAAATGAAGGTAATGGTTGAACATTTTTTACTCATAGTGTATGTTTGAGATTTATTATTATGCTTAGTATGAGAAAAGAATTGGTAGTTAGAAAAGTAATTTGAGATTAAGTGGCAATCATAATGCATCTGGACAGCCGTAAATATAGATATTTTATCATTTTGAACCTTCCCATTTGTATCACCAAAGCACAACATTGGTATGTCACTATAGATATTTACATTTATAGGATGATATAAAAGACTATTTGACATCAGAAGGAGTGGATTGGGAAGAAAGTTCTGATTTAGTGGAAGTGGCCTCCGAGTGTGACGTGGTTTATCAAACTCGTATTCAAAAAGAACGATTTGGAGAAAGACTCGACCTATATGAAAAAGCAAGAGGCAAGTATATTGTGAATCAGAATATTCTCAGGGCGATGCAAAGTCATGCTGTGGTTATGCACCCTCTTCCAAGACTTGACGAAGTAAGCATTAAATATCAAATGTTGTGACTTGTGCAGGTCTCGCTAGGAGCATAAGTACCGAGTTTATGCAATTTACAACTTTGGTATTGTTTTGATGCAGATCACCGTGGATGTTGATGCTGATCCAAGGGCTGCTTACTTTAGGCAAGCTAAATATGGTTTATATATTCGGATGGCTATTTTGAAACTCTTGCTTGTTGGGTGGTAAACCTGCAATTCATCTTCAAAATGCAAGCAGGATGCTGAAACATCAATTCTACCTCCTTTTGCTTTTGTTTGTCACATCCTTTAATACTTGTCCTTTTTGTTTTTCATTATACTCTCTAATCTTATAATAGGTTTTACAATGAGAAAGAGGAGAACCAGCAGTTTGTAAAAAGATTTACATTTTATGATCTAGACAGCATGCTACTTACTTTTTTGATATCAATAGTAAGATTGTTTTCAACTTACTAATTACTCTCCATGTGAATTGATTAAGGGGTACTGAAGCAGTTTTAAGCATGAGATCCAGGATTTGAATTTTGATAAATTTGAAATTTGGTCTCTCCAATTTAGTTCCTACTTTAATTTTAATAAATAGTTTTTTTTTTTGAAACACATTTTAAATAGTTAGTCCCTCAAGTATTCACATTTGCAAGTTTAGTCACAGCTGTTAAATTTTTGGTGACTGGGACAATGAAAATGTCATGTGTCCAGCCACACCAGCTTCATCAATGTGTTGGCATCCAACTTGGCATTAGGGTTTTTTAGATTATTCAATTATATCAAGAAAATTGAAAGCTAAATTAATTAGTCAATACCTAACACACCCTTCTCCCCACCAATACTACCCGTTGCCACCACATTTCACTTGTGAGCTCAGCAACACACCTACCACATCTTACCAGCATTTTTTTTAATGTTGCACACGTGACCAGAACTAAAGTTGAAATATAAAATATTTATAGGAAAAAAAGTTCTGCTAAAACATATTTTTGATCCATATAGATATATAATCTTTTGATTTTAGTCCCTTTGTGCATTTTACGTACGTCTAACATATTTTAACAGTGAAGATCAAATTTGATGACAATAAACATATAATGACCATTTTTTTAGAAAGTTTTTAGAGAGGTTGAATAACAAAAAGTCGTATATTTACGTGGATTATAAATTTATTTAACCCTACATTATAGACATGCATGATGCTATAAAATATGAGTTTCTTTTTCTTGTATGTTCAATGTATTATTTTTGACGAAATTTCTCGTCTCCGAAATTGTACATTAGAATAGGATTTATCTGGATGTGTACTTTCGGATGGAAATATACACTTATGGAGAGGGCTTTATTCTATCGGTAGTCATTGATAAAGTAGTCAATCACGGTCGCACGTGGCGTACTGACGAGTAGGCGACGAACTACTAGGGTTGTCATCATAGCATTGTAGTTTCAAATAACGGCCGCGTCGGCTACTATAGCGGAATTCAGAGCGGTAGCAGATCCAAATCCGCTATTTCATTTTAATGGGAAAATACAAAAGGGCTCCCCAAATTTTTAAAAAAAATCAAGGGCATTTTTTAGATCTCCTATCAACGCTAAAATATTTCAAAACTTTCTCTCTTCTCCCATCTTCTGGGCCATGAAAACACAACAAAGCACCGTCGCGATCTCCTCTTTTCAATTTCGTTTGTTCCTCCTCTGATCTCTTTTTTCTTTTCCTCTGTTCGTTTTTTCTCTTCTTCCTCTTGCTCCATCTTCTCCTCTTTTGTTTCTTTTCTTTGTTCCTCTCTACAAAAACGGTGCATACTTTTGATGTGATTGCCATAATACTTTGCAACGTCTTAGACTCAAATTGAAAACTTATGGTTCAGCTTATCAACCGGGAATCTGATAAATGTTTACCTTTATTGCTTATTTAGGCCATATGGTTTCGTTTAGTTTATGTATTTTTGAGCATTTAGTCCTCTGTTAGACTCTTTGTTGTTTATTTGGCCTTTTCTATATGGTAAAGTTTTAAAGCTTCGCTTTCCAATATTATTATTTTTCAACAAATATGTGTGATAATTATTAAATGAGTTTTTTTTTTATCATGTGCAAATTTGCACATGTTAAAAAGTTTAAAATTGTAATTTTGTATTGGAACTTGAACTTTTTAAATTAAATATCTAATTTTTTAATAAATGATTGTTGTTTTTCAAGAAAAAGTTGTTACTTTTAGTTTCTTTAACATGTGCAATATTTCACATGTTAGACAAACCCTTATTAAATTGATCATTTAAGAGAATTTAAAATATCGATAATATCAGCAAAAACAAGAATATCAATACTAACATATTATAAAAAGGAAAATAGTAATTTGTGTCCTCAAGAGCACATGTTAAAGAACTTATTATAGAAATATACGTATCAAAAGTCGTGCATTTGACTTCTTTAAATTTAAAATATTATGTTTTCCGATGCGAAGTTGTTTTTTTTTTTTGGGTTTCTTGACATGTGCCCTTAGGGCACTTAAGGGCACAAGTTAACATGACCCTTATAAAAATATCAATAAAAAATAATAATGATTTTATTATGTTAGAAAAATTGAATAATAATGATTTTATTATGTTAGAAAAATTGAAATGATACCATTCAATACTAGCTTTACTATTTGCCCTTTTTTTAAATGGGCCATATCAAATAAGAAATAATAATTAATTTAGTGTTTTTTTTTTAAAAGAATAACTAATTTAGTTTTTTCTTATCCGTTTTTAAATGAGCCATATTAAACAAATATTTGTTTCTTTAATGACCTATATTAAACAAATATATATTTTGTTAAATTTTTAAATTCCAACACTTGAAACTGTTTCTGTCAAATGTCTCGCATCCACTATCCTAAATGAACTATATGGAACATTGGATAAACGGAGAACTCAAGTTAAGGGGCTTGATTGATTAAAATAACTCAAGAAATTAAAATCACAAATAATCTAATTAATAGGAGTTTGAATCCACTCAAATACTCCCTTCCCAACAAAGAATCCAAACTCATATATAAGACTATCAACAATGGAAAAGTCTCACTCTTTAAGAATTTGTACCTAAGAGGTACTTTCATCGTGGAGCAACAAAAAAGTACCTATCAAGGAGATGTGCTTTGTGAAGTACTATATCTTTCGACGGGACACGTGTTTTTATAATATTTGAATATTGAAATATAATGATATAGAGCTATTAATAGATGATTAATTAGTTTCATTTAAGAAATTTGTGTGAGAGTTATTGCTGATTTGGAATGATTGAATGTTTATTTTGTATGTATTATTATTAAAAAGTTATAATAAATGAATGGTATATACACTTGTGATCTATTTAAGTACCAAAAAATGATGATTCATTTGAGAGAGAGCATTACTACATTCCTTTTAAAAAATAGTAGTACATGACCTTTTTCTTTTTGATAAAAATAGTAACATGATCAAAACTCTACCTAGCTTCGATATAAAATATCAAAAGATTCCTTCGTTAAACCCCAATTACCTCTCATCAAGCGACAAAGATATTGAGATCTAATTTAACATTTTTTGTTTTCACAAGAGTGGATATAAATTCCATCAAAAAATAAATACTACAAGATATATATATATAGCATAATTACATATATAGAAAACATATAAATAAATGCGACTATTGGCTTAATAAACAGAATCTTACATAGATTTTGACTTGAACACTTTCCTTATTCCTTACTATCCGACAAGACGTAAAAGTAAAACCCTATTTTTGATAATAAAGATTACTGTTTACTATTAGCAACAAGTAGTAATAGTAAAATGTACTAATTGTAGTAAATAAACCAATTTTCAAAATGAGCACGCATGGCATGAGTTACCCTTGAAGGACAACAGTACACATTCACTTTCACTTATAGGAAAATATAAATAAAGGACAGAGTCGTAATCCTATTCCTACATCCTATATCCTATACTTTCAATCTAAATAAACAAGCATAGAAATAAATAAATAAAAAAGCAAAAAGCCACATTATTATAGGTAATAATTAACCGAAAAAAATGAAGCACTCCATTAAAACATGTAACACAAGCATTGATAACTGATCACGAGAATGTTCATATGATGAATTGAAGAGAGAAACACTCTTTCTCTCTCTAGAAACCAAAACTCATTGATATTAATGTGAGTGAAAATTGAAAATTAAGGAAATTAGAAAGAAATGCAAAACATCGTCTTAAATAAATCATAGTTATCTGAAACGCGGTCGATAACGCTTTGATCGATTAATCGACGCAGTTGCGTACAGATGATACTTGGGTTCCGGAAAAAAGAAGGAGAAGAAAGTACACCAAAGCTTGTGATGGATGCCACGTGGCATGGTTAGAATGGAAGAGTGGTTCTCTCTCAACTGCCATGTCAGATCGTCCTATGAGCCCGGCGAATCCGTATTTGTGTGTCTTTCTCTTTCTAAAACTATACATCTCTCTCTCTCTCTCTCTCTATAAACACAAACATCAACAAACATATCTATCTCATTTTACTTTCTCTCTCTATTTATACATTTGTCTGCCCCTTTCACGTTTTCTCTCTCCTCGAATCTCTCTCATTCTCTCTCTCCTCTCTCGGTGCTGTATCCATCTTCATGCCCTAAACACTATCCTTGCCCCCTTTTCAATCTCATGCAATTCATCTTTGATCCATCTTCAATATTGGTATGCTTCTTAATTTCTCTTGTTTTGCTTGCTTTTTTCTTTGTTTCTGCTGCAAATTTTGCCTTTTCTGGGGTTTTATATGTTTCTTTGATTTCAGCTGGGTTTTGTTTGGATTTTGTTTGAGTATCTTCATTCTTAAGCCACTGTGTGTTTAATTGTTGTTTTTGCTGAAGAATTTTTGATTTTATTAAGCTAGAATGTTGCTTTGATTTTGAGCTGGTTTCTTGAGTTGAATAGTGCTTTAAATGGGTTTGTAGGTTTTTCTTTAAGTTGAATTCAATGTGCATGATAATGCTTTAACGTTTTGGAGTGAATTCATGAGTTTTTGATGAAGTTTTTGTGGTTTGCTTTTGAAGATTCAGTGACTGGCTGTTTATTGCATACGTTTCATTATATTAGATATGAGATTAAATTAGATTTAGTACATTTAATAGTTTTTACTTGGATGTGTTCCTTTCTAGTCTGTCTATTTCGATATGAATAATCTGATCTTGCTTTTGATTCGGGAATTTTTATGGATAATGTGAATCTTATAGTATCTCAAGTAGTTTACTAATGTCAACAGTGTTGTCAAATATCGGCCATGGCGGTGCCATGGTGGATATTGGTGCTGATTTTTCAGAAAATCAATATGGGTAATTTCTGAAGGAGGGCGGTGCCATACTTGGATATGCCGACCTTATATGTTCGCCGTTTTGTTAGATTTGTGGCTTTCTGCCATGGTCTTCCGTCTGCCATTTATAACACATTGATTGTGAATATTTTATATGATTGATTTGGGGGGAGGGGTAGAATGGTTGGTTGAAGGTGTAGGCAATATTTGTTTCAATGTTTTCTTGTTGTTTAGTGTGCGAATATAGTTGGACTGGGGGACTAACATTGGCAATGAGATAGTTGAAATGGGATTGGTAATGCTATTAATCATGTTAATATCTCCTTGAAGAGATATCTTGTGATCAAATGCCACTATTTTTAGTGTTTGACAATAAGCTTTTGGCTTTCCTTTTCGGGACAGGGATAGCGTGGAGGTTATTTTTTGTCCTAACATTGTGAAGCGAAACATCTCATTTGCTTTAATTTTGACATCACTATTGTACACGTTCAAAGCTTTTGCTTAACTTTGATCGCCACATTTATTTTTAAACCTTGCTAATTGATATTAGCTTGTTTTCCTACCAAACTCACAAAATTTGTTGTATGACGTACAATGCTGTCAAATAGCCGCGGCAGCGGCACTATAGCATAACCAAATTTGAAGAAATCGCTACTCTTTTGCGATACGCTATTCAGTACAAACTATTGTAAATAGTGCTATAGGCGCTATAGCACCGTAACGTAGCAGACTTTGAACAAACTGCTATTTTTTGCAGTCCATGATTGACAACAACTTGACGCTAATTTATTCTACACTCCATGGACTCTTTCATTTTCTTAACAAGTAGCAAGTTATAAATTACTTTTCATTCAGCGATTTTGTTATTCGCTTCACCCTCGGGGTTTCGATCTTACCTAAGTTGGTAGAAGTCTCCAAGTTCATTAAAGTTGAAATAAGTCACAACTTAAATGAACCCAAAGTGCATAGAACTTCTAGCAGCATTGGTGAATCCTGCCATTCAAAAAAAAAAAAGCATCGGTGAATCCAAAACAAGACATACATTTTTTTTTCTAGTTAGCCACACTCAGTAATTCTTTTTCTGCTGATAGTTGAACTTTACTTGCTTTAATTATGAGAAATATTATTGACTACTAGGGTTAATATTTAATTATTGTTAAATGCTATTTTATATTTATTTCTGTTTGCAGTGTTGGCTTGTCCTGGACTTACTGGTGACACATTGATGGACAAAGTGCTGATTTCTTATGCAGGGCACATGTGAATGAAGAAGGAAAGCAAATCATCTGCTCCTACAATGCTTAACAAGAACTGGGTTTTAAAGCGCAAGCGGAGAAAACTTCCCAATGTACCGGATCAGTCCTCTGGTAAAGAGCAATCCAATGGCAAAGAAGATAATTCAGTAGCATCTGAATCTTCTAGGAGTGCTTCAGCTAAACGTATGTTAAAGACCGAAGAAGGCACTGCTCAATTTTCATCTAAGAAGAAGGGACATGACGGGGTAAGTTACTTACTGTGTCCAATCAGTTGCTTATGGATAGTTTACCTTCAGTCGAACATTTATAAAGAAGGGCCAAATAGGAAAAGTACTGCAAGTATTTTTTTTTTTTTTTTTCATTTCCATATATTTGATTTACTTCACTGTTGATAGATTTGTATCTATGGAAGTCTAGACAATTGTTGCTAGATTTGTTATCACTTCTGTCATGTCATCTTCACTGTTGAGGTTGAGGGTCTTTTTTATTTCCAAAGGGGGTATAAATGTCAAAGTTATCGTCGTGTTAATTAGAAATAAGATGTGTTAGATTTAGCAAGCGTAAATACATGGTCGATTAACATAATAATGGTTGCTGTATATAAGTCAATGATCAGGTTGCACATTAGCTAATGATTAGCACATTTATTGGTGAGAATTATACTACGAATAAGAGATCAGTGTTCATCCTAGATATACATAATTCAGCATGCTCTCCCTCATATTTATACGGTATGAAGCAGTATCAGCACCTTCCTCTTGACATACTCGCGTAGTATTCAATTGGCTGGGCTCCCACATAATCTAAAACTTCTATTCCACAGTGTCTGTCTCATGATTCTTCTTTTCCAGTTGGCCAGCAGTTATATCTGCTTCTGTTTGGAGTTTTTGTTTCATCAGTTGTTACATGATTAAGCCTGTTTCTCTCTCTTGGTATTTAGCTATGTTATTTTGTGTCATGAAATTATTTGAGCCTACACATCATGAGTGCTTGCTTGCTCAGAATTGCCCAACTGTGTTTGACTGCCTCAAATTAGTCAGCACTTATGATTGCTTCTAATGGACCTCTGATTTTTCTTCACATGCGGGTTGCTGAAATCTGGCTATAAATGACTCATCGATGCATGAGAGTGTGAGTTACTTTCTCTGGCCAGTTTCTCAATAGACTTGCTCACTCCGTAAAGCACTGTCTCTGCTAGTCCTCAACTCAGATTTACTACAATTCAACCTTCCCATTGTTCTTCTACTCATTGACAAATGATACTCTGAGTTGGAGGCAATGGCGTTCAAGTGCAGATAGTGTGATTCCTTTGCTGAACAATGACAGCAACAATAATGTGGATCATTAAGCACCGCAAGAAGCCCATTTATGCCCCTGCCAACAATAACAAGAGGCTTTAATGACGGTGCTACCTGCCAGCCACCACTAAAGCTACCTCAAAAGAATAATGACCTTGATAGAATCTAGAAAGCTGCCACCCGAAATCATATAGAAGATTTATTACCAAGTCCCTTAGAGGGACTCAGGTTGATTTGACTCATAGCAAACTTAGTGCATATGATATATCTTACAATTTGGCTGATCCTAACTCAAACACACAAAATCGACTTATAAGACGAGGGTTGCCTCCCACTTATACATATTTTTTTGGGTCATATGTCATCCAATGTGGGACTCTTAACACACCCCTATCACGTCCTAAATTGTATATCTGAAGCATGACCCAACTGGCCCGATAGCGGGTGGCCTAACAGATCTTGGATAAGCTTTGATACTATTTTTGAATTTGGGTTTGGCTTAACTCAACACTGCAAAACTGTCTTGTAAGGTGAGAGATGCCTCCCACTTATAGATATTTTTTTAAGCCATATCTCATCAAATGCGAGACTCTTCGCAATATATGCGATCTAGCTTGGAGAGTGTTAGATTTACTAACTCAACACACGTGTAAATATACAATCACCTATAATTATGGTCATTGATGTCAATTATTTATTGAATAGTCCCAATCAGCTGCTTGGTTGATTACAAATTACAATTATTAAGCTATATAAGTAAAGAGATCTGCCTATATACACTGAATTCAATATACTTTTTAATTCTATAGGATTGCGTCATGTTCTTAAACATTCTGATACAAATGGGCACCACTTTTTGCATGGTGGTAACTTGGCAGCTCCGCAGTATGATTCACATGGCAATGTGTTGTGTATGCATTTATTTGGTGTTAATGGTAGGAGAGAAATGTAATTTTTTTTTGAAGAAGTACATACTGCTGTCTCTTTATTTCGAAAAGAATTGCCTTGGCTTTTATGGTGCCCGGCTAATGAGATATTTTTAGGGTTCTATGGCCGATATTAGCGGTCTTGTTTTCCTGATATTAGTTTACTTGTTTAATCATTATTGTTACCTTTAAGAGGATATGTTGGCAACATATCTTTTCTAATAAACAAAATTCTTATGGGACATACACGGTTGGAGTAGATTTGAATGTATTGTCATTTGAATAATTTCCTCTTTATTTTGTTTGTTATATATTTTATTTTCTAGCTGCATATCTTAACTACGTATTCATAATTCCATCTTTTTCAATTAATAATATTATTTATAGGAAAATCTTACTGGGGTGCTTCAAATTAAGTTATTTGTTTTGTTTTTCTATACTGTTAGTTTGAATACTCTAACTGTGATATAATAAAATTTTTGATCCAGTATTTCTATGAATGCGTGATCTGTGATCTTGGTGGCAACTTATTGTGCTGTGATAGCTGTCCTCGCACTTATCATTTACAGTGTCTTGACCCTCCTCTTAAGGTATGTTTGTTTGAGTTGTTTTGTGTTGAGCTGTTTAATGTTAATTAAAAAAGTATGATTCTCAGGTTGTGTATTTTTGTTTTTGTTAATTTGTGATTTTATCTCCTGTAGCGCATCCCTATGGGGAAGTGGCAATGTCCAAGCTGCTTTGAAGAAAATGATCAACTAAAGCCCTTAAATAATCTTGATTCAATTTCGAGACGAGCGAGGACAAAGACTGTACCTGTAAAATCAAAAGCTGGAGTTAACCCTGTCAACCTGGAAAAGGTTTCTGGGATTTTCGGAAATAAACATATTTCAAAAAAAAGGTCAACCAAAGCAAAATCTATTTCAACTATGGGAGGCAAATTCTTTGGAATAAAACCAGTGCTTTCCCCAGTGGATGCTACTTGTAGCGACAAGCCGATGGATCCATCTCTTGAGAGTTGCATGGAAGGAACTTCATGTGCAGATGCCGATGAAAAGAACTTAAACTTGTCCCCAACAGTCGCACCTATGGACAGGATGTCAGTTTCACCTGATAAGGAAATCTCATCTCCCTCTAAAATTACCAATTTAGACGCAAATGATGACCTGCCGGAAGAGAAGCCTGATTTATCTTGTGATAAAATTCCTTTTAGAAAAACACTTGTTCTTGCTATTACAGTTGGTGGAGAGGAAATGGGAAAAAGGAAGCATAAAGTTATTGGTGATAATGCTAATCAAAAGAAGCGTAGGACTGAAAAGGGGAAAAAGGTTGTCATTACTCCTATAAAGTCAAAGTCTGGAAATAATAAAGTACAGACGAAGCAAAAGTCCAAAACACATAAAATTTCCATATCTGCATCAAAAGGGGATGTTGGAAAAAAAAAATCTGATGCCCAGCAGAAAGATAAGGTACTTGTTCTGCTCTACAATTTCATATAAGATGTTTACTTCTAAGAACCTTTAAAACATTTTATTCAATTGATTTACTTCTGGATAAGTACTTATTGCACACTCTAAGTTCTTGTTAAATTGCAGAGATCATTTTATTAATAATTTTAATGACTAAATATCGGCATAATATTATTACTATTTTTATTTACAGATCTAAAATGTTTATCATTAAATTGCAAATACTAATTTGACTACTACTAAAATTTCAAATATTCACTTTATTAATAATTGTTTAGAGTTTAAGTATTGTCCTTTTTTTTATAATAAAAAATTGTCCTTTTCACCCCGCTTGACATAATTCCAGACCATGGGAGGCTACTTTAAATGAAATACTGTTCTTACTTCCTTACTTGCCTTCCCTATCATATTCATACTTTCTGCACTTGAAATTCTATCTTGATGGCACTTTATATACTTATTGGAAGTTTGCTAAGAGTGCATCTGTGATGTCTAAATTATGAAAGAGTTAATGACTGTGGCCTTGAATTCTGGTGACTCAAATGGGCAGCAGGAAAGATCTTTAATACGAATAATTTTGGAACTGTATTTTTTTAAATGGCATAAGCCGAATAACCTTTCAATGCTCAAATTTATTTTCATATGTTAATTTCTATGCATTTCCCATATTCTAGGCCACTGTAAGCTTTCAGCTAGGAAAAAGTAAAGTTTGAATGCAAAAATAAGGAATGAGTGCATATTGACAGCACGCTAGCATTTGAGCAATGACTAGGGTACAGGAGATAACTATTGTATGAGATGATCTGTATAAATACATCCACCATTTTTTATAAGAGCAAATTTAAACATTTTTTTCGTGAGATCTTTTTTTGATATGTGACTGTAGGGGAAGATAAAAAGAAGGTAGAAGTATTTCTTGAGGTATTAGGTTTGCAGCATTGAGTTATATTTAGGAATATCAGTAGCTGTGGTTTATAGGTTTCAAAGCAGTTATAATGTGACAAAGTATATTAAGCTCACTTTCTGAATATATTAATCCTTCTATTTTATCCATGATATATATTGATATATAGCGGATATGTAGGGTACATTTATTATCATTGTTATTATGATATTGCATATGTGTTTAGCTTTAAGCCTGTAAGCATTATTTGCTTTTGCTTGGGTGCAGAAGTTCTCTCAGGTTATGAAAGATGCCTCAAATATGCTTGATAAAGCAGGAAGCCACTTGGACGGCACTTTAATGCATGAAGACAGTGCTATTATTGAATCTCTGCAGGTAACCGTCTAAACAGATCTGTTAAAGAAAATGCCCTCCCCGTTATCTTGTATGTGATTATCATGTCTTCTTTTGTACTTGTATATCCATCTCACAGGTTGATCAAGTCTTAGGGTGCCGGATACAAGGCGAGGACACAAACTCAATACGGCAATTATCCTTGAAAGTTGGGGATGACTCACCTTCTGGCGATCTTGTAATGTCAGAAAACCAGACAAGGCTAGTAGAAGATAATTCTGCTTGTGATAATGATTTGGATGGTGAAATAGCTGAAAATCTTGTTGATGATCCTCAAAATGTCAAAAGTTCTGATGAAGGAGAGTTGAACAACACTGATAGAGTGGAAAAAATTCATGTATATAGGAGGTCAATAACAAAAGAAAGTAAGAATGGAAATCTCTTAAATTCATTGAGTAAAGCCACTGATGATTTAGGCTCCTGTGCGAGGGATGGTACAGATCAGGATGATTATGCTGTATCTGATGAACAATTGGAAAAGGAAAATGACAAGTTGGAGACAGAGGAGAATCTTAATGTTGTTTTAAGAGGTGACGGCAACAGCAAACTTCCAAATAATTGTGAAATGCACGACTCTCTTGAAACTAAACAAAAGGAAGTGGTTTTGGAGAAGGGAATGGGTAGCAGTGGTGATAATAAAGTTCAGGATTCTATTGGAGAGGAAGTTTCCTATGAATTTTTAGTTAAGTGGGTTGGAAAGTCTCATATTCATAATAGTTGGATATCTGAATCCCACTTGAAAGTTATTGCAAAGAGAAAACTAGAAAATTACAAGGCAAAATATGGAACAGCAACAATAAATATCTGTGAGGAACAATGGAAGAATCCTGAGCGGTTGCTTGCTATTCGCTCTTCCAAACAAGGTGCATCTGAAGCATTTGTTAAGTGGACTGGAAAACCTTACAATGAGTGCACATGGGAAAGTTTAGATGAACCTGTGCTTCAAAATTCTTCTCATTTGATTACACGTTTTAACATGTTTGAAACTCTTACATTGGAAAGGGAAGCATCAAAGGAAAATTCAACTAAAAAAAGTAGTGACCGTCAAAATGATATAGTTAATCTTTTAGAGCAACCTAAAGAGCTAAGAGGTGGTTCTTTGTTTCCCCATCAGCTTGAGGCTCTGAACTGGTTACGTAAATGCTGGTATAAGTCAAGGAATGTGATACTTGCTGATGAGATGGGGCTTGGGAAAACAATATCTGCTTGTGCTTTTATTTCATCATTGTATTTTGAATTCAAAGTTTCACGTCCTTGTTTGGTCCTGGTACCTCTTGTTACAATGGGCAACTGGCTTGCTGAATTTGCGCTATGGGCTCCAGATGTGAATGTTGTTCAATATCATGGCTGTGCAAAAGCAAGAGCCATAATTAGGCAGTATGAATGGCATGCAAGTGATCCAAGTGGATTGAATAAGAAAACAGAAGCCTATAAATTTAATGTGCTTTTGACTTCATATGAAATGGTTCTTGCCGATTATTCTTATTTTCGGGGAGTTCCTTGGGAAGTTCTTATCGTTGACGAGGGCCATCGACTGAAGAATTCAGAAAGTAAGCTGTTCAGCTTGCTAAATTCAATCTCTTTTCAGCATCGTGTTCTGTTGACAGGCACCCCTCTCCAAAACAACCTTGGTGAGATGTACAACCTGCTTAATTTCTTGCAGCCAGCATCATTTCCTTCCCTATCTGCATTTGAAGAGAGATTTAATGATCTTACGTCCGCAGAGAAAGTTGATGAATTGAAAAAACTAGTTTCTCCTCATATGCTTCGTAGACTTAAAAAGGATGCCATGCAAAATATTCCTCCCAAGACAGAAAGAATGGTTCCTGTTGAGTTGTCATCCATCCAAGCTGAATATTATCGTGCAATGCTTACAAAGAATTATCAAATATTGCGGAATATTGGGAAAGGTATTGCTCAGCAATCTATGCTGAACATTGTGATGCAACTGAGAAAGGTCTGCAATCATCCATATCTCATACCAGGAACTGAGCCTGATTCTGGATCTGTTGAGTTTCTTCATGAAATGAGAATAAAGGCTTCAGCTAAGTTGACTCTTCTGCATTCTATGCTAAAGATTCTGTATAAGGAAGGTCATAGAGTTCTTATTTTCTCACAAATGACAAAGCTTCTTGACATCCTGGAGGACTATTTGAACATAGAATTTGGGCCTAAAACATATGAGAGAGTGGATGGCTCTGTGTCTGTAACAGATCGTCAGACAGCAATTGCACGCTTCAACCAAGACAAAAGTCGATTTGTTTTCTTATTATCCACTCGGTCTTGTGGACTTGGGATAAATTTGGCCACTGCTGACACTGTGATCATCTATGATTCTGATTTCAACCCTCATGCAGATATCCAAGCAATGAATCGAGCACACAGAATTGGACAATCAAATAGACTTTTAGTATACCGGCTTGTGGTTCGTGCCAGTGTTGAAGAGCGCATCTTGCAGCTTGCTAAGAAGAAATTGATGCTTGATCAGCTTTTTAAAGGTAAATCTGGATCTCAAAAAGAAGTAGAAGATATTTTAAAGTGGGGAACTGAAGAACTCTTCAATGACTCTTGTGCCCTGAATGGGAAAGATACAAGTGAGAATAATAATAGTAACAAAGATGAGGCAGTTGCAGAAGTAGAACATAAGCATCGGAAGAGGACTGGTGGTCTTGGTGACGTATACGAGGATAAGTGTACAGATAACAGCAGCAAGATTATGTGGGATGAAAATGCCATTTTAAAATTGCTTGATCGTTCAAACCTTCAAGATGCTTCAACTGATATTGCCGAAGGGGATTCAGAGAATGATATGCTGGGATCAATGAAGGTGAAATAATTGACTAATATCTATTAGATACAGTATTTATTTGGTTCTTTGAATTTTGTGCAGAACCTTGAATCGTACACATGAAGAGAGATAAAATTGACTTGAAACTAAATTTTGTACAAAAACATGACTTACATTTTATGGACTACTGTACAACTTACATTTAATAAAAAATAGTTGTACTAAGAAGAGGAAATAAATCCATATAATAAAAGGAAATAATGGAAAATCTTCCTACAATTCAAACTTCCGTTCAAGTTGGTAAATCAATATATCTGTCATTTGTATCTTCCTACAAGAAAAGGAAATAAATCCATATAATAAAAGGATATAATGGAAAATCTTCTTACAATTCAAAAATAGTTGTACTAAGAAGAGGAAAATAAATCCATATAATATGAAAAATAGCCCCTTTCATTTTCTGGACAGCCGGGAAGATTTAGAAACTGTTTAATACAAAGTCCCTCAGTTAATACACCTGTCACTTTCATCCTGAAGTGGCATACTCTTAACTATAAGACCATTATCCAACTTGTCTTTAATAAAATGCTGGTGTATATCTATATGCTTTGTCCTATCATGTTTAACTAGATTGCGTTCAATGTTAATTGTGGACTTGTTGACAAACTCCTTGTTCCGTAGCTTGGAATGTGATAGGGACTGAGTATTATGGTTGCTGGCTGCTTGGGAAGAAATACCTGTGCAGCCTCTGGGACGTAGATCTTAAGGGGAGGTCTATGATAGGGACTTGCTTGGCTATTAAGCGGTGCCCAAGTCCCACTTCAAGTAGTACGAGATGCTCATCGGAGTATTTAAGTGGCTTGGTTCTTTCCTGTTGATGGCTGGGTTTTTAGGGATGGTTCCCCAAGTGCTGGGATACATATCAGAGCGCTTCCTTGCGCTTGACCTAGCAACGACCATGGTTTTTACTTCTCCATGTTGGGAGATTATCACCTAGGAACATACAGTTCCCTGACTTGGATTTCTTGAATGACTGATCTTGCATAATCTGAATCTGTCGTTGCAACTTTTCTTTATTTACTCTTAATTTGATTGTATCCCCATGTTCGTAGATACAGGTGGATATATTAAATACTTTGCCCCTTACCGTGGTTGAATTTTTCTTATGTAGGCCCTTGAGTGGAATGACGAACCGACTGAAGAACATGTAGAGGGTGAATCACCTCCTCACGGAGCTGATGACATGTGTACACAAAACTCCGAGAAGAAAGAGGATAATGCAGTGATTGGCGGCGAAGAAAATGAATGGGACCGACTATTGCGTTTGAGGTAAGGAGCTACTATTTGACAATTTCCAGTATAAATGACTATGCTGTTTAATAAATACCTATTTAATAACAATGAGAAATGTCATTTTAAGGTCCATTATGAACATAAAAATATGTATTGAGAGATGCTTTTGTTGACGAGAGCACTCTTGTAGACGAGGGCAGTACTACCTCCTTGTCAGAGATGACCTCAAATGAAAACAGAGGTTTATGATACCGATTAAGATTGGCTTTACTTGTCTCTGTTGGCTTCTATTAAGTCAACAACACATGGTAGCATAAGGCTTGGGTTCTGTTTATCTTTGGTTTTTTGTTCACGGTTTTGGTTAGAATTAGTCACATGATTTGTGTGTGTGAAATATGCATTTGCTGTAGAATCCTAAATTAGTTGCTAAATAGGATTAGAATTAGATATCACTTTTTTTTAACAAAGAAATCACGTTAATTTGTTGATTTTGTAAATACATTATAAATACAACCTTTTCTGGTCTGATTAGGCACGGATATTCAAATGTTATATTTTCTTTATGGAGGTTTGTATATTAGATATTCCGAGAAAATGAGTGCATCTTTTGAGGTGATTTATTGTTCTTTTCCTTGCTTTCTTCCGCAGTTTTACATCCCTTAACGATTATTCCTGATCCTGGTGTTCTGTATTTAATTTTCTTCATTTCTTAGTCAAACTGTTTTCTTTTATACAAGCTTGAGTGGGCAAATAAAGACAGAAGGCCTAGGAATCAGTTGTATTTATACATGCCCATCACATAAAATCAAAATGCAGGCTGACCAATACTTGTTTTTTACATGTAATTACTTACCAGAACTGAAGTAGGATGCGATGAACTCTTTGATCACATGATGGTGAAGGAGCTATGATTAGTTTATAAATTACAAATTACTACATTATTTTTGTATGCAAAAAATTAATTCATATTGTGCTGCATGCATTTTGATATCATAGTTAGTCATCAAGTGGTGTGACTAATGTCTTAGCTTGAATTTTCTTGTGTGTTTAATCTGGTTTGTAGGTGGGAGAAATATCAGAGCGAGGAGGAAGCAGCTCTTGGTCGAGGGAAGCGGCAGAGGAAAGCTGTTTCTTATAGAGAAGCATATGCTCCACACCCAGTCGAAGCAGTGACTGAGGTAATTTGCTTTGCTTCTGCTAGTACTTGTTAAGCTTTATTAATTCTAATTAGGAGGTGGTGACTGATGAGAAGTGTTTGTTTCTGATAAAATCTCAAAACATCTGCCCATATGCTTTTCTCAGTTATACATGTTAATCAAATTTAAGATTGGTTAAGTTAGGCTTAGGGCTTCCTTCTTTCGCATTGATTAAATGCTTTTTTCAATCACAACTTGTTTCATCAGATACTAGTTGCTGACCAGCAGAATCTTGCTATATTTATGCCTTCTTATTTAAATAGCTCTGTGATAAGGATCACAACTTTCTACAATATCTGACACCTTCCAAGAATTTAGCTAGGTCTGAATTGGTTTCTTTAGTGTGATCTTATGACTCTCTAAACAATAACATGCATATTTATGATTTGCATTTGACATGAAGATTTTATATTGTACACTTAGGATTTTTATTTTGAACAAGGACCTTCTAGTCTCCATTTATTTCCAGCTTAGTATTATATTAGTTTTAGACTTTTAGTTATTAGTTTGTGTTGAAGGCTGTAAATAGGCCCCCATTTACATTTTATGGATCACTTGCTTAATTACTGACTGTTAAAATTTTAATTTGTTCATCTGCCTTACCACTTTAGCTTTGGTTTTTTAGTTTCTTAACATTTTTTATTCTTCCTGGTAAGAAATTATGTTTTATTAATGTTTTCTATGATGTGCTTATTCAACCAGAGCGGCGGTGATGAGGAAAAAGTACCAGAACCTGAGCGTGAATATACACCAGCAGGACAGGCTCTGAAGGCAAAATTGTATGTTTTATTTTTCAAGCTTTCAGAATTACATTAAATTTATTAGACATGATTATTAAGGATGAATATCGCATCTGTACCGATGGTTTTTTTTATGGCTTCATTCTGGTCTTCTGCTCAGGCTTCTTTCATCGGGTTTCTTTTGACAATGTATTAGGTATTATTTAGTTATCTCGCTGTATTATGCGTGCACATAGATCTGATTGGTTATAGCAGTTAAGACTTAGTTAACACCTTTTAGGAGATAGTTCATGTCAGTTACAACTGTGACCAATTCAATGCACTAAATAGTTCTGAGTATAGCACTCAGTATCATAATTCAGAATCAGGTTTTTTTGTCTCCCAATCTTTCCCTTTCTCAACCAAAATATGCAATACCAATTCTTTCGGAATGCATTTTTTTTTTATTGAGGGGTTTGTTTTTCTAAGAGTATTCTGGTATATTGTCATAAAGGATTATCTCCTCTCTCTATTATTGGTTTCTTTTATAGCAAAAAAAGCATGTGCAAATATAAACCTTTTATACTGTAATTTTCACTTCTGGAAACGACTTACCTGGAGCTCTAAGCAAATCCTGCATGCTAATTGATAATTATAGTTTATTTTGGTGTTAGACAAAGGTGGTGGTAGTTTGAGCATTCAAACATTATGTTTAAATTATTTCCACTCTAATTGGTGGTTTTCAAACACGCGGACCAATTTTTTGTCTTTTGGTAGTTTGATTTGCATTGTTATATCCAACAGTTTTAAGATTGATGATAAAATAGGTCCTTTATTGCTGAAATATTTGCACTTGTCAAACAGTGCTAAACTCCGTGCTCGGCAGAAGGAACGACTTGCTCAGAGGAATGCAATTAAAGAATCACATCCTACTGAAGGACTTCCAGGTACTGAGTCACTCATGCATCCTCCAGTCATTGCCAAGGATGGAGATCTGGGAGCTGGGCTGATACATTCAGTTCAAGAAGGAACTTTTATCAGCATAGAGAACAACAAAGATACTCAACTTTCAGAAGCTCAAAATAGCAACGCTGACTCCTTATCAAGGATCGAAAAGCTTTCAAAATATAAAATGAGCCATCACTTTGATGTTTCTGTCAATAATCCAGGTCGATCTTTGCCTGAACTTTTGCCTCCAAATTACCACAATAAAGGGAAGATTAACACGACAAACTCTATGCCAAGCAACCATTTGTTGCCCGTTCTGGGACTCTGTGCTCCTAATGCTAATCAAATAGAATCATCAGAGGGTAGCACTTCAAAGTTAAATTGGAGACAAAATAGGCATGGAGCCAGACAAGAGTTTCCATTCAACCTTGCCCCTTGCACTGAGACATCCATGGATGCTGAAGCAAGAAATAAGGAAAAGGCAGCTAATACCAAATCGTCGGATGCATCAACAGAAAATTTACAACAAAGTTTCAAAAATAGCATCCCTGATAACTTTCTCCCATTTCTTCCGGTATGTTCTCTTAATATGGTTGTGGATTTGTTGTCAATTGTGCTTGACTTTATGCATGTGTCACTATGATTGATGCATTTTTGTTGTTGTTGCAGTTTCCACCTGTGCAAGGAAAGGAATCTGATGCATTTGAGAGTCCAGGTGCTAGATTCTCTGCTTTCAAGGAAAAAATGGCCCTACCAAACCTGCCTTTCGATGAAAGGTTGCTGGCGAGGTTTCCGCTCACGACCAAGAACATTCCAAATTCACATCCAGACCTCTTACCTAATTTGTCTTTAGGAGGCAGACTTGAAGCACTGAATGGATCTATGCAAGACCTCCCAACATTGCCAACATTACCTAATTTCAAAATACCTCCAGAAGATTTATTTAGATATAATCAGCATGACAGGGATGTGCCCCCCATCTTGGGTTTAGGACAAAGGCCAACCACATTCTCATCATTCCCAGAAAACCACCGGAAAGTTCTTGAAAACATAATGATGAGAACTGGATCTGGACCAAGTAGTTTATTGAAAAAGAAGTCAAAATCAGATGGTTGGTCTGAAGATGAACTGGATTCGCTCTGGATTGGTGTTCGTAGGCATGGAAGGGGTAACTGGGATGCCATGCTCAGAGATACCAAGTTAAAGTTTTCGAAGTATAAAACATGCGAAGATTTATCAGTGAGGTGGGAGGAGGAACAAGTCAAGGTCTTTCAGGGGCCAGCTTTTCCTGTGCAAAGATCATCTTCCAAGACAACCAAGTCTACCAAATCTTCAAATTTTCCAATCTCTGATGCAATGATGGAAAGGGCCTTGCAAGGTAGCAAATTTCTTTTGCCGCCGAAATTTCAAAACCATCTGACCGACATGAAATTAGGATTAAGCGGTCCTGCATCTGGTCTTCCACACTTTAGAACAATGGATCGACCTAGTCTGCAAAATGATCACTTTGCACCTCTTCCATCTTGGAACCATGATATAAACAGAGCGAAATTTCTTGATGATGCTTCTGCTGAAACATCTGATAGACCAGGAACTTCTTCCAATGTACCGACAGAAAGACCGTTTCTGCTCAATTCTTTTGGAACAAGCAGCTTGAGTTCTTTAGGTTTGAATTGCTCAGGCAACATTAATATACAGCAACAGGAGGATGAGCGCAGAAACACCAAGCGTGGAAAGTTACCTGTACATCTAGATGAATCACTTAATGACATGCATGATAGTAGCATCAATGTAGGAAAAGGGGAATCTACTAGCTCAGGATTGTTATCCAACCCCATTAAACCAGGTCACATGAACTCAAAAGGGGAGGAAATAGCTGGAAGTAGTTCTTCAAAAGACAAGCTTCCCCACTGGTTACGACAAGCTGTGAGTTCCCCTGCCAAACATCCTGATCCTGAACTTCCTCCCACAGTATCGGCCATTGCTCATTCAGTTCGAATGCTCTATGGAGATGATAAGCCTACAATTCCTCCATTTGTGATCCCCGGACCACCCCCCTCCCTACCAAAGGACCCCAGGAGTAGTCTCAAGAAGAAAAGGAAGAGAAGATCACACAAGCCCAAGCTCTTTCTTCCAGATTTTTCTCCAGACTTTCACAGCAGTCACGCCCACCATGGTGATAATGGTGCTTCAAGCTCAGTTCCTTTCCCACCACCATTTCCTCTACTTCCTCCGCCAGGATTTCAGCAGATTGAATCTGACCTCAACTTGCCCCCTCTTAATTTAAAAGTGGCAAACCCATCACACTCATCGAAAAAGACATGCTTGGGATTATCTCCTTCTCCTGAAGTGCTTCAGTTGGTTGCATCATGTGTTGCTCCTGGCCCTCATATTCCATCAACTCCAAACTCTTCAAGCTTTCTTGAGAGCAAGCTTCCATTGCCAACAAGGCCAGTTGGCAGAGCCAAATTCAAAGACTCGGAAGGTGCCTTCAGAAATAAGAAGCCTAGGCAGATTTCACCAGAAAATTGGTCTTCACCTGAAGAGCATAAAGTAGAACAAGTCCCTGACAGTGGAGATTCCAGCAAGACTCAGTCAGATCCCTCTCGGGTTGAACAGCCCCATGGAGAGGGGGCATCATCTGAGGGAACTGTCTCAGATCATGATGTGAGGGATCGGGAAGCATGACTGTTGTAGTGTCTTTTGTTAAAATATTGAAACCATATTCTTTCTTGCTGCTGAAGCCTTTTCACCAATGTGCTAAATTTTTTGTAGGGATGACAGTGAGTGAACTAGCAAATATAGTATTGTTGAGAATATGTAAAGTTTTTCTCTCCAAGTGAAATGAAATATATAGTGTTGCTTGCTGGGTATTGTTTGTACTTTATTGCCCTTTTTGTCTATTATTCCATAGCATTTTTTTGCAATTGGAATGGAATAATAATTCTTCATGGCAATCCATACTCCTTGTATTAATATGAATTATTAAGTATGATGGAAACATTAATACTGCAAACACATTCAACAATATGCTTTTGGAGGTCATGCAATCTTCTTGGAAGAGCTCTATTCTACAAATGTTATTTTTCAGAATTTTAAAAACAGTATGTATTATGTGAAAACTGATAATTTGTTATTCATCTGATAGAATTAAAGGGTCTGAAATTTTCCTAATTTTTTATATCCCAGACCTATTTGTATATAATCTATTTAGGTATAATTTAGGTATAATTTATTTAGGTTTAATTTAGGTTTACTAACTTGATTTAGAATGTGGGCAATTTCTCTTGTTTTTATGAGTTTATTGTAACTATATTATTATACATTAATATTAATAATTGTTTGCCCAAGTGTTAAACTCAGATGAACTTTTTTATTTCTTTTTTTTTTAACCGGTTCTCCAAGATAGTTTATAAATCTTAAATTACTCGGTTATATAATGCGTGAATATGGTTCACTTCAATAAGGTGAAATTTAACTTTAGAAATATATATTATCTTCAATTAGTTTTGGAATTTTTTACCCAAAAACAAATAGTGTTAGATTTGATTTTATCACGTGATAACTTGTTCCTATGACATCGTTTAGCATAGAGAGGAAATGGTCTTGCTAATTTGTGTAATAAAGATATATTCTTTTATTTATGTTAGATTTGGTTTAGTTAGTTTTAGGTTAAGTTATGGAAATGTTTCTATGATAAGAAATTTTATCTTAAAAATGATACATTCAACACTAAAACTTTAAAAATTGACATTTTCTACCTAGAACTTGTCGGTTATCACTTGTTTCTTTTTTTAGCTTCTTAACATGTGATCGACACTAGTTAACAAGAGCGTTTAAGTTATGGTGAATTGTGCATGCAGGTTTCTAAGTTTGACCAATTTATAACATGAAGTGTTGAGATCTAATCCCAACGATGATGAGAAATTGACTGTTCAAACTGAAGGAGGTTAATGACGTCGATTAACTCTTATTACCAAGTTTTTAGATTTTGTACATGTGTCTTAATGATTGTAAAGAGCTTCAAGAAATGTAGAGCGTCTATACAACTTGATGGATGTTGTTGAAATGATTGTTATATGGAGGCGAGTCATATTATTGCGACAGAGACTCTAAAGGCATGATGCTTCTTCCTACAGTCATTGACCATTGTTGAAAGAGTTATAGGATAACGGTGCAAATAAAATGCAATATAAATAAGAGTCTTGTTAACGAGTGTCTTAAAAACATTGTTTAAGGAACCCATAAAATGAAAGTTTATCTTGAAAATAGAAGTCAAATATAAGTAAAATGTCAAACTTAAAGCATTGCAAACATAATTTTGTTTTTATTTAGAAAATACTGGAAAACTAAAAAAGAGTTCAATAGGCTGGCATACACATCAGCTACAAGCAGCAAGACTCAGAAATTGAGTCCAACGATTTAACACTTACAAGTGTGGACATATTAACTTCAAAGCCTAATTCAGTGGGTCAACTTTACTACTACATATATAACAGCAGCACATTTGTTTTTAGAGTGATATTAGTTTGGAATCTTATGGATTTTGTTCTCGAGTATCGCTTAAACCATGTGTCTTGGTCATGTTAGTTGACTATTAATTTTATAGAATGCATTGAATAAATGAATAAATACTCCATAACAAGAGTCCTGCAACTTGCATTGCAAGCACATCCTCTAAAAAAAGAGTCTTGCAAGCTATAAACCTAAACCATGTGTGTTGGTACTAATTTTGTTGACCATTATGTGCAGACTTTTGTGTGATAGTATACTATATGCTTGGAGAAAGTAGCTGACCCTGCACATGGCTGCCCAAGTTTCAAGAAATAACATCTCTAGCTAGCTATCAGATCACAGTCTCCCACATCTGCTTCTAAAATTAATATCTGGAGTAAATAATATAATTACCATTTTATAGAGTCCACACATGACTCAACCTAGAAGAACATGTTACATGTCTACGTTGGAACGTGATCACTTCCACTTCGACCACGATTCTTTTCCATTTAATTAAACTCTGTCAACTTGCAGCATAAATCTCATTTTCATTCAATCTTATAAATAATCAATATGATACGGGGTACTTTAAAATAATCTAATTATATATATTAAGAAAAATGAAATTTTGACATTAAAATTTAGGTTGAATAAGGGTAAATTGATCCTTAAAAAAAATATATTATGTTTTTTCAAATCTCAACTCATAATCGACTTTTTTTCTTCTTCTCACATTATTTCCTCAAGCTTTTTTATTGAGTAAATAGTCACTTAGTCACTTACTTTGCACTTCGCTGTCATTTTAGTCCCTGATTCAGAATAAAATACAAAATAGTCCCTGAATGTGTACATCTGTTGTCAGTTCAGTCCTTACCGTTAATAACCACTTTTAAATAATGATGTGTCAATCATAGAGACCAAATTGAAAGTAAAAAAAATAATTTATTTTTATTAATGATAAAGAAAAAATAAGAATGTTCATCATCTCCATCTCTATCTTCATCTTTAAACTCAAAAGAACAACATCTTCATTAATAAACCCAAAAGAACAACATAAGCTAAAAGCAATTTTAAGATTACTTTATTGCCTAATTTTGATTATGTTTTAGATAATGTTTAATTTTGAATTAAAAATAACTACTGAGCAGAAATGAGATCGCATCAACAACAGATATCTTTTTATCAACCAGCTGCTCATACCATATGGAAATTGCATCACTGTTCATAAAGTGATTGATATTGTTCAAAATGACTCAGTTGTGATTGAAAACCATAATAACATAATGGTGTGTGATGATTAACTTAACTGGTGTTTCATCTTTAAACCTAAAAGAACATCTTCATGGAGACAGAGATGAAGATGATGAATATTCTTTTTTTGGTTTTGTATCATTAATAATTTTATTTTCCTTTCACATAATAAAAAAAAATACTTTCAATTTGGTCCTTTTGATTGGCACATCATCAAAAGTGACAACGACGTGTAAAGTGAGGGACCAAAGTGACTATTTACTCCTTTTTTATTGTTCAAATAACATCGCTTATAAACATTTTTTTCATTTGTTTTATAAGCATTCATCTATCACATATATTGAGAAAAATCAGCTGAGTAATCAATACATATATTTTGTACATACTATTCGTGAACAAAAATTTGTAAAATATGCAATATTGATGTTTTACATTTCTTTCATATTTCAAGACAAATAATTATTTGAAATAAGATTTATATTTGACAATAATAATTTCTTGAAGGAAGTTTATAATTAGGAATGGAAGTGATTGGTTTTCAACAAATAAATAATAGGAGAACTTAAAAGAGTGCCTTTAAGATACTTTTAGAAAATTAAGATAGAAATATTCTCTTATAAAATAGTGAGAATGAGTAAATTTAATTTTCTATTTTTTGCTCCGTTCTTGTTAACAAAACCCTAAAAAATATGTAAGCAAGCATCAAGATCTGGCTCATGCTCTAGTTTCTCTTTGATCATAGGTAGACATTGCTCCAAAAAGGAAAAAAAATAGCCTAACAATCATTAATTAACTAAAAGAAATGTTAACAAATGCTCATAGGTTATTTGATAAAAAGTTTAAAGTACAAATTTATTTTGAGTTGCGTATTCAACATATTAAAATATTAAAAAGTAATTATTTTAACATAAAATTCATCAATTATTTCTTTTTCGAATCCTTAACAAACGCAAGACATTTGTTAGTAAGACCCGCTAACTAATTACATAGTAATATGATAATTTTTTTAATGATAGACCATTAATGGAAATGGAGCACAAGAAGTCACTTTAAATTCAAAATTTGATGAAAGTAAACATTTTTACAAACGAGGTTTCTTTCAACAAATTACGGGTGAATTTAAAAGTAAGACTAATTAATAAACGTTTTAGAAAGAAAGTTGCAATATTTTGGTAAAATTAACCACAACTGGTTTACTTAAATTCATCTGGTGAATGATACACATCAAATTATCAATGCAGAATCTTAGTTAATAATCTAGAAAAGGAATATATTTCTCAAAGTCTTGAGATTTACTCTAAACCTCAACTCGACTAAACTTTTAAGAGAAAAAAAAAGAAGAAAAGATCCTAGCTAACTAGCTCTAGTTGATTATTCTAATTAGTAGCAATTAATTACTATTGAGATTTTCCAGCAGATACTTGAAGAGCAGGACATGAAATTGTTGGATTTGCCACAAACCTTGAAGAAAATGCACAGAACTTATAGTAGTAATCCTCATCCAATAAGCTTCCACAATCACTTGTGTCAAAATTCAAAGAATAGCTCAATGGGTCATAGTGGCATTGAAACGAACCTTGTCTGATTCGGCTACGTGATCTCTTGAATTTTCTCATCAATTTTGTCACCAAACAACAACATGTTGAACTTGTAGCTGCCACAGATTTGGTTTCAACTGTGGTAGATTCTTCTTTCATCTTCATTGTTGTTGAAATGTTGGAAGTGTTATTTTCAGAACTCATAGGCCACATCTTTTGTTGTAAGTGAGTATGTGAGAGTTACTTAGTATTTATATAAAAAATGTAAGTAATGTGTTCATATGTTGATGATATAAAGTAGTACAAAATATGAATACATATGATATATTAATGCAAATCTCTTGATAGATCTCAAATAAAAGTTACTAGGATAACAATAATTAATATTGAGAATATATTTATGTAAGTTGGCTTGACTGAAATCTACATCAGCCACGTGAGCACTATAAGTAGCTTAGATTTAAATATGTATAGATGAAATCAAGTGATATTTGATTTTATAATAGTAAAAATGGTAACATTTGATTTGATAAAGATATTAATGATGGCCTCGAGTGACGGCAGACCACAGAACACAGAGGAAGTTTTTTTTTTTGAAAGAAGTTATGTCATGTCCGTTGTTGGTCCTTTTATTTCCTTTATTGGTTTATGTTCGTTTTTTCTTTTGGAAAGGAAGAATTTGATCTTATATTTCTAAGAATTTTTTATAACTTCTTTCTTTTTTGAAGAAATATTTTTTAATAACTTTTTTTTTTAATAACTTGTTTATACATTAGATTTGTGGTTGAGAATAGATTCTTACCAAAAGTAATGGATGAAGAGCTTTTGAAAAAGTCTCTTCAAAATTTATATGTTTGAACAAAAAAAAAATCATTTTATTTAAATCTATCCATATGAAAATTAGAAATAAAAAATTGTTTTCATTGCCTAAATTGATATATATTCAACGGATGAGGTTTTTAAAAAATGAAAGACGTTAAATAAAAAGTCGAATAAAAGTTATGATAGAAAATCTAACTTTCACATCTACCTTCTTGTGATTTTATTCCTTAACTCTTTCATCTTAACTACAAAGTCAATTTTCACCATCAACTTATAATTCTTAATAACAATCTTATCTTATACGTAATTTTTTTAAAAAAAATGCATAGATATACATTTTTTTAAAATAAAACAAACAATAAAGAAATTGAAAACAAAACAAATAATAAAGAGGGGGGAGAAAAAACCAAACCAGGGGCGGATCTAGACTTTAAATATATGTGGAGCTAAAATTTCAAATAAATAATAATGCAAACTAAATAAAAAAAATTTAATCGACAAATATTATTCATGTCGAGATTGTGTAAGAAACACAAAAACTCGCAGATCAAATAGCTAAAATTTCAAATAAATAATAATGCAAACTAAATATGATTCTAACATACCTCATTGTTTGCAGTTGTTTGTTTCCACAAGTTTTGCACAAAGATCTGAAAGCCCTTTTAACTTAGCAAATTTTGGGTCAGATAGAACATTTGTAACATAATTCTTAAGTTGAGTATATAACGTCACTTCCGGCACATCTATAAAATCATTTGGATAAAACTCAGTAATCTTCAATAGTTTGTTCACATCAAAAGTTGCAAATAACTTTGCGAGGCTAAAGGGAAGGAAAAAAGAGAGTTATTTACCGAGTCACTTCTTTTATGTTTTATCAATTATAACAACAACAAAAAAAATAAGGAAAAAACATGTGGAGCTATACAGGGGCGGTTCCCTTCATTAACATGAGGTAGCCATGGCTACCCCAAAAAAAGTATTATTCTTGAATAGATTGGTATGTTTTTATATTTAGCTACCCCAAATAAAAAGCATTTAGCTACCCCAAATAAATTTATTTGTTAAAAATTAGCATAAATAAGAAAGTTAAGAAATTATTACGGGACTGATAGATTTATTTGTATTAGTTTAACACTTTTGGTCTCAATAACAAATTTGGAGAAAACTTTTGTAAGAATAAAAATTGTCAAAACAATTGTCAGAAACAAATTAAACATATGATGAGTTTTTTTTTCAAATAACTTATTTGTTTACATTGAAAAAACATTAATAGTATATTTAGTATACAATCAATTATGAATAAAATTAACTTTTTAAAATGTGTTGTGCCCAACTTTTTTAAATAGTTATTGTCAATTTTTACTTTCTTTGTTATTGCTTTATTTTACATTTCATGTAAGTAAAAATTATTGTTTTTTTAACATATTAGTTAAGTTTAGGGTTAAATTTGATTTTAGTCTATAGGACACTCTCGATGATTAAGTTAAGTTTCAAATAGTTTATTTAATTTTATTCCTTAATTTGCTTTTATCAAGATTAAATGACCAAAAACACTCATTGTTTAGACAAAGATTGAATAATTTTTTTGTAGTGACGAAACTTAAAAAGTTAAAATTTATTGGACTAAAATTAAATTTTTCTTTGAATTTAATATGTTGATTTTAAAAATATTTTATTTGTCCTTTAAATTTGGCCCCTACATTAAATTTATGCTAGCTTCACCATTGGAGCTATAGCTCCACGTATATATCTCCTAAGTGGATCCGCCCCTGAACCAAACCCTCAAGAAATATTAAGATAAACGTAAAACCTCTAACATGGGGGTTCATAGAGACCACACAAAGGTTACTACGTAAGTGTGATATTACCAACCTTTAAAGGAACTTCAAACCATGCAACATTTGATCTGGTGATCATGTGCTTACTATGTTCTTATTCTTAGAAACCACCGATTGAAATGGTGAGTCAGATGCATCTACACTCACTTATGGATTCTCTGCCCTTTCACCCATTTTGCCTCAGTGTTGATAAATTAAAATCAATAACCGGCATTGCAAAATGTCTAAACACTCTATTTAGGTTCGTTTAAAATAGAAATAGACATTCCAACTGATTGAAGAAAAAAAAATATTGATAAATAAGTAAAAGTGAATTGTAAATAAAATAAAGAAAATATAGGACACTACTAGAAAAAGCAAAATTAGCGAGGGAAATTAGTGACGGAAAAAATGAAATTCCTCACAAATTCTTTGGTCGCAAAATTTAGTGATGGAATTAGAGAGGGATTTCACGTTTTCCCTCACTAAATATCCCTCACTAATTTTTGTTTTTTTAGTAGTGGGACAATTTTATGTTATTTTAAATTGATGAAAAGAAGAAATTATTTATTTGCTTTGAATGACATAACACAATTTTACTCTTATTCAATTGAAGAAAAACTGATTTTAAGAAGAAAAAAAATATTTATATCCAATAACTTCTTTTTACATAAGTTCACTTCATTAAAGTCAATCATATTCGAGGTGTGTCCGGCGCTAGAATCAATCTCTTTTATATGAAATGATTTTAATGCTATGTAAACGAGTAGATATTTGATAAGCTTATTACATTATTTATTTTTCACATTAGAGGAGAACATTTTAATTCATTTACTACAGTTTTTTCTCTTCACAATCAGACAAAAATAAATAAATAAAATCCCCTCCTTTTCTCGACTTTTTTTTTTCTTTCAATGTCCTTTTATGATTAGTTACGAACAAACTATATATATCGTAATATGACACCTTAAATATTCATTTCTATTTCTAGTTCAGCTTTTATTTATAGTTTTCATAACTTCCACACATATTAAAATGTACAAAAATTAAAATACACCATAGTTTACATAAAAATTTTAATGTCAAAATATTATTTCTCTAGTGATATTTGGGATACTTTTATGTGAAGGAAAGATTCATGTGATCCTCGAAATGAACACCAATTATAATGTGCTATACAACATCCATGGCTTTTGAATGAAATCCTTGCACCATTTCTTTTTTTCTTTTTGATAAAATTGAAGAGACCCTGCACCATTTCTGTGACAGAACAGACTTAGTTAGTTACTATATGCATGCATTGATAAACTTTGGTATCTTGCTTAATATATATTGACAAGTGTTTTTTTGTCCTTCTTCCATTCAAACCCTCCTTATTATGATTAAAAAAACACCCTTGTTAGAATAAATGTTATGACTGAATTCAAATCCCAACAACTTCACTATATATGCAAATTCATAATACCTTAATTTCTCAATAGTGTATAAAAGGACAGACTATAGAGAATATAGTGAGTGGCACATGGCATGACAAAAGCATATGGCATTGCACTAATAAGTCTCTGGTCAATGTACATAGAAATAATACGACTACATGACTTTATTTAAAAAGAAAAAATACGATTGCATGCCTTGTTCATGCAAAAACGATTACTATATATGGATCCCACTCACCACCTTAACTATCAGCTTCAACTCTTCTTTTTTAATCTCTAGACTCTAGTAATGTATACCCACTGATCCAGTAGCTTTTGGGTCCATAGATTCAGTTTTGCTAACATTTATATTTTATTAGTATTAATTAATCTATAGTTGAGCCAAGCTTTGACAAACCTACCTCTTCTATGATCAGTTTATCATTCACGCATGTGCAACCCAAAAATATAGAATTGTTGTTTCTGATCGTCGAAAGAGTGGTTGTGTTGGGGAGATAAATTAGTTTGTCATGAGTCTAAATAAAATCATATACACATAAATAGAAAACGTACAAAAAATAAAATAATTTAGTAATATGTATTTTTGAATTAATTTAATGATAAGTATATTATGAGTGAGTGAATGATTTTGATTTGATGCTATGATTATATAAGTATTTCTTGTTATTGGATGCCGTTTAAATTGAGATGAATTGGAATTGGATGATGCATGGAAGATCAAATCGTGTGTTTGAATGAAGGGTTTTTGAGAACGGTTATGCTATATACAGCGAAAGATTTCATCCAAAGGGATCCACGAAGCTTTAACACTGTTGGATTAGGTTCTTTATAGCAATACATGAGTTGATGGGGAATGGAAGAGGTGGCCCATATGCTTTACATTGCCGTGATAATGTCGTGATTTAGTTTTTTTTTTTAAAAATTACAAACACTATAAACTAAATTATTTTAAAGTCAATTAAGTGTATTTATTATGTTGTACTTTTAAATTAAGTCTTCTAAAGGGTGAGACCTAGATTACCCTCTCTTGTTTAGGGGGTATTTACCTTTTCAAGATATCGACCAATTAAAATGTAGTATACAAATGTAAAATTAAATGTCAAATAAATGAATCAATTATTTTTATAAAAAAAAAACAATTTTAATCCTAAGGTAACATTTAATTTAATTATATATTTAGGTATTCAATCTTAATTAATTTACACTACAGGTCTTGTAACAATTAAAATTTCACATCAAATTCAACCCATCATATAACACTAAAGGTCATTTATCTTATTTATTTGTAATACATTAGTCCTTTATCTTTTTTTGTCTCATTTAGGTCCTTTATCTATTAAAATGTGCACAAGTTAATCATTTTCTTCATTTTTCTATTAAAAAAACATGAAAATATTAATTTTATTAATAACTTTGTTTTATAAAATATTTTTTAATAAAGATAAATAAATTCATAAACCCTATGAACATTTCATCCTCATATTCATCATCTTCATCTTCTTCCTTAAATCAAAAAAATTGTTCATCCAAATAAACCTTCAAATTCCTTAAATATTTTCACTTCCATCTTCTTTTAAACACAAAATTCAAAATACTCAAATTTTATAAACCCTAAGTTTGTCAAACCCATAAACCTGAATTTTGGATTTAAAGAAAGAAATCGAGAATTCAAAGTATCGGGTATCTTGTTTTCTATGAAATTTGATTATAATGGTGTTTGATGTGAACTTGACGAGGATTGTGAATATGAGCCAGCTCTTTAGCTTTTTAGATTCTTAACCTTTTTGGATTTTGGACTAGTTCTATACAATGGTATAAACAATTTCTTATTGTTGCAGGCCAACCACGCCTTCACTACCATCAGAGATAGGAAAGCTATAGGGAAAGTGATGATTATATTCGATGAGAAAATTATAAGATCTAAGTTGTGATGATCTTTACTAAAACTATGCTTGAGCACTCAAACATGAGAGGTTCACTATCCAAATTGTGAGATTTTTTCTTTAAATCCAAAATCCAAATTTATGGGTTTGGTAAAATTAGGGTTTATGAAATTTGGGGATTTTGAATTTTGTGTTTAGAAGAAGATGGAAGTGAAAATATTTAAGGAATTTGAAGGTTTATTTGGATGGACAATTTTTTTGATTTAAAGAAGAAGATGAAGATGATGAATATGAGGATGAAATGTTTATAGGGTTTATGAATTTATTTATTAAAAATATTTTATAAAACAAAGTTATTAATAAAATTAATATTTTCAGATTTTTTTAATAGAAAAATGAAGAAAAGGATTAACTTGTGCACATTTTAATAGATAAAGGACCTAAATGGGACAAAAAAAGATAAAGGACTAATGTGTTACAAATAAATAAGATAAAGGACATTTAATGTAATTTTGCCTAAAAAAATTGACTCATTTATTTAACATTTAATGTTACATTTTGATTGGTTGATATCTTGAAGGGATAAATACCCTTTAAACAAGAAAGTGTAATGTAAAAAAAACCCTTCCAAAACTATTCCCTTCAAATCCTCCAAAAATCCCATCCCAAAGATGCTTTAAAGCTTACCTCCATAATTGTGAATTCTTAAATTAAGTATTTTAAATTGATCTCATGTATAGATATACACATCACTTATTTAGCTTTTTTTTAATATCAATACATAATGAGCTCCAAACACTTCAATGCAACTCCTCTAAAAAAAAATAGTAAATGGATTTTATCAATAAAACATTATAATTACATTTCAACAATAATTTATAATTTTTCTACCAAAAAAACTCTGCTATAATCATATTATTAATTTTTATGAAAAATCGCTTGTTGAACTTGCGCGTTTTTTTTGGACAAAAACAAAGTTAACTATTATCATTAATCAACCAATGTTCAATACAAGAAGGATATGAATCAAAAATACGGTGACTAGCCCAAGAACAGGCCGCCCTAGCTAAAGCATGAGCAACCATGTTCGCTTGTCTCCTAACAAACTTCACCTCGCCTCGAAGTTGGAATGTAAAGATAACTGATGAAAATACTAGAAACAATAGCATAGAACTCTGAATCACCATGACCCGGAGACGACAGAGCTTGCACTAGAGTAGCTGAGTCCGACTCGAAGACAACCCGGTCCCATCTGTTCCCATCAGCAAAGGGAATGGCATCGAGTAAGGCTACTGCCTCCTCCTCCAAAACTGTCATATTTGCTCGTCGCCATTTCATTTGAGCCCGAATAAATTGCCTACGGGAGTCTCTAACACAACAAGCAAAAGATGTAATATGGTTACGGTCATGAAATGCGGCATCCACATTGCACTTCAACCATGTCTCGTGTGATTTCTCCCAAACTGAGTTGTTACCTTGCACTCTATTATACCTGTGTTGCATAACCGGTGGTGAGTGCTGTTTATGAACCCCCTGCCATTGTTGCCATGCATCTAGTGATGTTCTCTCAATGCTTGTTGAAGTATGATGAGCGTCATTCCAAATAACATCATTACGTGCAGCCCAAATTTGCCAAAGAAGTAAAGCCACCCGACCAGCAATGTCTTGGCTTTCGGAACAGCATATGTCTAAAACAAAATCTGTCAAATTGCTCACATTGCCAACCCTCGCTTGCAGCACAGTCGAAAGCCCTGCCCAATACCAACTCTCACGCGCCACTCTACAACCCACAAAAGCATGCCAATCATCCTCAACAGCTGTATCACACCAGGGACAGATCGCTTCACATTGTACATGTTGTGATTGTAGTCTGAGACGTGTTGGAACACACCCCCTGCAAATCCTCCATAACAAATTACGTGCTTTATGAGGGGAATTCATTTTCCAGATTCTATGCCACTCTCCTTCAACATGGAATCCATCAGTATGTAACAACTCCATCATAGCTAGTTTATAACCAGTATTAACAGTATACCTCCCGTTTCGTTCCATCATCCACGTTATTCTATCATTCTAAACTTCCGCAAACAGTGGTGTGTCGAGAATAGCTTGCACCATATCATCTGAAAACAAAGATTCAAGCTTATCAATATCCCAAACTCGTTCATCCTCAACTATCAAATCAGACACATGCAAACTATGCACACCTTGGCTTTGTGGGGATTGAATCCAGCTACCATGAATACCTCGAACCCAACTTGCAAGTTAGAAGCAGATTAAAACAACTCCCATTGGAGATAAGTATAATGCCTCTTAAATATATTTAATTTATTTTTTAATAAAAAGTAATGCAAAAGTCGAGTGTAAGTTTAGATAAAAAGAAGGGTTAATAGTGTTTTACCCTCTGTAATATAGGTCATTTTTGGTTTTACCCCCTGTAAAATATTTTTTTTGGATTTCGTCCTTGTAATTTGAAAATTTTTGGTCTTGGACCTTCATGAATTTTGACTGTACAAAACTGAAGATATGGCAGGGAGGTAAACCGAAATTCACTCAAATTATCATGGGGGTAAACCGTAATTTGCTCAAATTACAAGGCGGTAAACCTAAATTTGCTCAGATTACAGGGGGTGAAATTTTCCATGAAGGTCTAAAACCAAAAAATCTTCAAATTACAAGGATGAAATTCAAAAATATATTTTACAGGGAAGAAAACCAGAAATAACCTATATTACATGGGTAAAACACTATTAACCCTAAAAAGAACCCTTATGAATCAGATGTTGCAGATGTATTGGAGGAAAAGAAAAAGGAAATTTGAGTGAGAGAGTGGTTAGAAGTGAAGGATAATTATAAACTACAAATTGAAGTGGACAACCGTACCTTTTAGATTTCCATGCCCTTGTGGTACTTACTTGAGGTACACTAGTCACATGGACTTTGTGTATTTTTTTTATATAACAAGGACATACTAGTGTATAAAGTATGATGCCACGGCACACAAATGACATAAAACAGTACACTAATGAAGGCCGATGAATATTGATAGTACAATTGAAGTGTAAGTGTTAACTGTAACTTGCCAACTTTCATTGAACTTTCGATATACTAGATTTTGCTGAGAAAGTAAACTAATAACCCTTAAATGCATTGAGCCAATTTGGAGTCCTCCCTCCAATCTAAAGTATTTTTAAAATGAACTCCTCCGGTGATAGTTTTGATGCACATTATTAATTAGGTTAACAAGGTATTGTTGTAGCATATATGTGATAGTAGTTTAATATTTCTTCAAAGTTGGTTTACCCTCTTAAAAATATTACACAGACCATCATGACAATCACAATTACTGTACTTGTTATGATTAAAGAAATGTTGTAATGTCACCGTAAAACAAAGGTGTAGCATTTAACAATCCCTCGATCCTTACAAAACTCACTAAAATGCCACTAGTTTTGACGTAATATATAAAATGTTAATAGTGTTTTTCACCCCTGTAAAATAGACCATTTTTAGTTTTCGTCCCTATAAAATTTTCGGTTTGATTTGCATCCTTGTAAAACTTTTTTTCCGGAAAACACCCCTCCCCCATCCAACTCATCAAATACGCATATGTGGCGCTGACTTAACTTTTTTTTAATTTTTATTTATCCACATAATATTTTATTTTTTAAAATATCTAAAAATTAATTTTCAAAAATAAAAAAATCCAAAAAAGATTCAGATTTTTTTCCAAAAACAAAATAATTTTTTTTCTTTCAATATTATAAAATCAAAAAAAACGATAACTTTTTTTTGAAATTCAAATATTAAAATAATCAGAAAAAATCTTCATTTTTTTTTTCGAAATTAATTTTTTTAAAAGATTATGGAGTTCAATTTTCAAAATACAAAAAACAAATTCGAATAAAAAAATTCAGATTTTTTTTCCGAAAAAAAATAGTTCTAAAATTTTTTTTACAAAAAAAAATTCTGGAAAATATTTTATTTTAAAAATCTGGATACAATTTTTTTTTAAATTCAGATTTTTATAAAATCATTTTTAAAATTCAAATTTTAGAAAAAAAAATCATTTTCTAATTTAAACAACAAATATAAATTTGGAAAATAATTTGCGTGATAAAAAAAAATCCTTAATTTTTTTATTTTAAAAAATTAATTTTCAAATTATTTTTATTTCTAAATTAATATAAATGAATTTATATTATAATCTTTTTAAAAAATATAGGCACAAATGTCACGTGTACCCTTAAAAAATAAAATTAATTATACGACCAGCACGTCACATAAGTAGAGCTGTCAAAACGGGCTTCCCGGCCCGCGTCGGGTCGGCCCATGACGGGCTCGGGCTTTTGCGGGCCGGGCCAAAAAGGTCAGGAAGATAAACAGGCTCAAAAATATTTGCCCAAGCCCGACCCTTTGCGGGCTACGGGCTTTCGGGCCAGCCCGGTTACTTTAAGATTTTAATTAAAAAATTACAATAAAAAATACCAATCAATGTTAAACTTCCCAAATTACCAATGTTAAATTGTTATGTGCCAAATATTACATATTAAAGTAGACATTGTCAGCAAATTACATTCAAATCCACAATAATACAATCAAAAAGCAACATAAAGTTACAAAACAGTGTCTTCAACAGTTCAACTTCAACATTCCAGTGCACTGCAATTTCAAAATGCTAAACTTCCCAATTATACAAGCTAACAGGCCGCTTGCATACCCCTGCATCATCAGCAAAACAACACTACAATTACTTATAATTAGCAGAATTTTGGTGTAACATGAAAATTCATAATGACAAGAGTTAAAGCTCTTATATTTGCAGAAAATGAACTCATAATTAAGACCACTAAAGAAATTTTACTCAGTTGGTCAATCCAAATAGAAAGGGTGATATATTAAAAGTTACAATTAAAAGAACCTAGATTCTTAAATTATACTCTAAAACCAAAGTTGATTCAAAAATCATCTGGTCCATCTAACATGGTAATTGTTGGAGAGTATCAGTAGCAACAATTGAGTAATGACCAAGACCACTGAGAGACCAGAACATACCACACAACATACCACGATTGACAAAAACAAAACAGCACCGCAACAGACTTCTAAAAGTGGAACAAATATATGAATTTATACGCACATACCATCAAAATTCATAACAAGGAACTAAATAGCTAATGGCTTGTTCCTTCTTGTGAAAAATCCATATTTTCTTGTATGATGACTTCTTGCTTATCTTCGTC
>Ga0228710_1000107_pt1 | contig 70377 bp, 36 predicted proteins | sample MedpolnodulmetaG_FD_177995 | JGI IMG/M metagenome (GOLD analysis project Ga0228710, IMG submission 177995) | Root nodule microbial communities from Medicago polymorpha collected in Santa Monica, California, United States - pink nodules | ecosystem: Host-associated > Plants > Roots > Nodule...
CTAAGTATAATCTCAGGCTTCTTACATTGAAATTTAAATACAGCTACATTTTTACTCATAATCAAACACTAATGTTCAATTTCCTTCATGTATCCACTGCTAGATAGCACTAAATTAAACATAGCACGGCAATCATAGTTTGATGCAGGTTTTGGAGTGCATCCCCTCCACACCAGCAAAATTTGAAAGTTGACAATTTACCAGCTGGTTGGTACTGATGAGATGATTGCAAGCATAAACACTTAGAATATCACACATGCTATTGGATTCTCAAATGTGCCCTTGCTTATTAGTCATGAATTTTAGACAATCTTTGACCAAAGAGAATGAGAAAATGAAATCTAAAAAAATAACTTGATTAATTAGGTAGAAAAATGAAGAAATGGGTAATTATGAGTTCAGCAAATAACTTTAGAGGCTTGAGACGTGGCAAGGGACCACAATGGTCCTTTGATAATTTGCAAACCCTTTGATCAAAATTTCAATGTCTAGTTGGTGAAGAAACCACCAAAGTCCGCAAAAAAAAACAATTTTGTTTAGGTTATTTATTTGTCAGCTTGAAATAGGCTTCATAATATAAAATTGGTTTATGTCTATTAGTCTTTGATTCAAATATAGGCTTCTATATTGTTGTACCAAAGCCAATTTCACATCCAAATCCGTGAGCATATAATAATACAACTCTTCTAAGTTTGAAACAAATAATACAGTGAGGTCTAGTGAACAAACCAAAACTCAGGAACTCTCAAAGCATCAATTCATATCTATTGATTAGTAAGTTTTTTCTCCATCATTTAACATTACTCAATAACATCTTTATAGTATATGTATGAATGCATGCACATGTGAAATTGAAGTATCAAAAACTAAGCAGATTTTTCTTCTAATTTCTCAGCCAGGATGAGTTCTCATATGGAGATTTCATCGATCAGAGGGTTACCTGAAATGGTAAGATATCTATTTTTTTTGTAAACACCTTCTTGGAACAAAATTAAAGTAGCTCCCAAATTTATCACAGCTCCACCGTGACTGAAATTTTGCTGCATCGTATAATACTTTAGACATCTCATGATCAAGGACTTGTAATATTAAACATGATATAGATTTCAGAAACGTATGCATTCAAAATTGTAAGCTCGACCGTATAAGTTCTGTACTTGATACGAATATCGTTGACAATCCTTTCCAATTCAGAGGTGGGGTTCGGGTTTAAAGGTGCTGGTTAAAAAACACCAAAAAACCAACATCAGGAATATATACAAAACAAAAATTACAACAACAAAAATGGGAGACACATACCAATCAAAGCATGGTAGGAAAGCAAAGCCTGGATGCCATTGTTTGCCATGGGATACGATGGAATTTGAAAAAGAATGAGATATGAGTACAGTGATTCCATTGTATATATACACCTTCAGATACATCATATATCATGGATATAATAACTCTACATTGGTATAACACAAGAGCTTGGGAAACAATAACAACATTTAATGTAATCATGAAAGTTGGAAAGCCATAACCAAGAGCATTTAATGTATCAGGCATGGGAAAATGAAGGTTTGAAGTCAGATTAGATCAAAGGATGAGATGAATGCCTATCCAGATGATTTGATCCAACGAACATGCTTGATTGGCGCCTAAAAAATCTAGGTTTAGGGTTTGCAAAGGTCTTAGCAATGTTAATTAGGATTAGATATAAGTATGATTATTGAAGCTTTTCCATCAATAACTTGTAAAACAAATCACCAAAATGCCTAAACTAACACATGAATTAGATCACTTTTGAGCACTTATCAGTAACCAAGCAGGATTACAATTTGGCAGTTCTCAAAGCAATATTTATATCTTAGGCTCTGGCAGTACTGTTCAACAGCATAAATACCTTGGAGCTAATATGGAACTTACACCGATAAATTTGAAAGATTGACCTAACAGTTAACATTACTCCATAATTGACACTGCTGCAACGGGTTTTGGACATTAAATAACACAACAAAAATTATATTGATCTCTTTCTTTATTTCCATAATGTTCATGTCTTTAGTTACAAGAATAATGACTAATATAATTTTTGTTATGTTATTTAATATCCAGATCACCTATAATTATATTGTTCATTATTATTACAAAAATTATATTGATCTCTACTGCAATGAGTTTTCCACAATGTTCCTGTCTTTCATAGACCTAAAAAGATTTCTTCAGTTGATATTTAAGTCTACATTCATCACAATATCACATTACATTTAGGAGGACAGTCTTATAGATTCTTGTGATTCTTACCAAGAAGTGTATTTGTTCTGATCGTTGGAAAATACTCTTTTGTTGTTACATGGAAAAAAAATTAGATTGGGTATTTGTGGAAAAAAATCAAATTGAATCCAATTTGTCTCTCAATGGATTTTGTGTGTGTATAAATCGGATATCCTATGTGTGCAACAACAGAGCCTACATATATCTTGAACCAGATTGGACCACAGTGCGTGACAAAAGTCTCCCTCAAGAGATTTAACACCGTTGCATTTTCAAGTGTTCTTATGTCTCAAGGAATGAGAAAGAGAATCTACATTAAGGTTGAAAATATCTATAACTATCAATGCACATGGTATAAGTTTAAGTATTTTGCAGAAAATTCTAATGAATTCTACGAACATTGAGACTTTAGGAGGATAAGCCGTATAAAACATAAAAGAACAATGTCAGAACTATGAAACCAAGTAACAAGATGATGCAAACTAACAACACCAAAGAAAAAAGATAGTGCAACTTGTTGCAATCTCAAATACAGTCGAGAAATAGATGGTTATAACTTATAAGCATAAAATCAACAACAGAATTGTTACACTATATGTTAACAATTTATGACCACATAAATACATCAGTTTATATATAGAAAGAACCATCAAAATAAATGAAATTGAGAAAGCAAAATTCATATGATCAAACAGTCTTTTATTTCAGCATGAGCATTTGACAACCCACTTTAAGTACAAAGTAGAATCCTAAAAGTCATGTCATATATCTCTTGGGAGAAATGAATGAAAAGAAATTAACAATATCTTCATCCAATTGGAAGAATACTTTCTATATGGAATAGTATGGAACAACTGTCTGCTCTAACACCAATCTCCTCAATCGTCCCGGAACTTAAGTTAAACCAACATAGTTTGCCGTCTTCTTTTCTAAATAGTATATTGCCATTCTTTCCCGCTCCTATAGGATACTCAAGGCAAGGGAAGGTTTCAACAATAAAGAGTTTAGTCCATGATTCTATTACACCGGGTTCACCCAAAATTGAAATGTGATATGTAGATGTCTCTTCATAATTTGAGATGAAAGCGATAGACCCGTTCAATATCATCAAATTTCTCCATACCAAAAAATTATAAGAACCATCATCGATGTCTGAGGGTATGCCTGTTGTAATGAAAGATTCCTTGCTGAAGTCAAATGACAACATAAATATATGTGGACTTCTTTGATCCAGCCAATGAGACATCCCATCCATGTACACTTCTTCAGTTCCTGTATAAGTTGGAGGCATATGATCCATATCAATTTTTCTCCAAGAGTTTTTGCGTAGGCTATATATAACCCAAAATGAAACACTTGAGTTAGGATCATCAAATGGTCTACAAGTTGTGAATTGAATCACCTTAAAGTCATCTTTAACGCCATCATAACCAACAATATATTGAATGTGATTAACATACGACCGATGATCTACAGAGAAAACAGGACTGGAAGGAATTGTCTTGAGTTCGTTGGTAGTTGGATTCCATAAGGTAAGTTTCTCAATTCCATAGTAGTAAGAATGGAGACAAAGAGTGCCATTAACACTCGCTGAACCCAAAATTTCAAAACTAGAGGCATCCTCATCCAAGTCATATGGTGGGTCATTATTGTCCTCTTGAATAGGTTGTCTGTCATTCCCATCCACTTTCGGCCAATCTAATTTAACTCTATTCTCAAACCTTTCACCAGAAAGAAAATACAAAACATGTTCTTGACGTCTTGTCAGATTTAGGAGAAGAGACATATCATGATAATAAGAATGGTCCTTTGATAAGAAATTATTGCGGTGCATAGTCATGAAATGATGGTTGTCAAATAAGAGAGACCATGACTTACGTGCGCATCCAAATCGTTTCAATGATTTGATGGGAAGTTTTGACAGAACATGGAAGGCAATATCATCGGGTATATGTTTGCTAACCTCAACATTTGTTGGAGTCATCAACGAAATCTCCATCATCTCCAACAAAAAACGTAAATTGAAGAAACAATAATCAATAATAAATTTGGATACAACATTCAATTATAGATCATCCACAAACCAAATTTATTCAATCATATCTAGAAATCAAAACCCTCTAATTGCCCAACCAAAAAATAAAAAATCCAAGTTTATATACATCATCAATTTAACAACAATATCTATCAGCTTCACCATCAAAAATAAAAATCCATCAAATTTTGAACTTAAAAAAATAACAGAAAATCATTTCACACACATTTGATCAGATCAACAAATCCATTGATAAAACCATGAAACTTAACAATTAAATTACAAAATAAAATATTAAAAGTATAAGATCAGATTTAAATTTAATTCTCTTGAAAAAAAATAAGTTTAATTATATCAATTAAAAATATCAACAAAAAACACACACACACACAAGTTAAAAATGCTCAACTAAAACTATGAACTTCAAAAAAACCAAAAATCATTTCATGCAAATTCTATCAACAAAATCATTCAAATTAACAAATTGATAAATTCATGAACACTAACACTAAAAAAATCGTTATCCGTTAATAATTGAAGCAACACCTAAATAGATTTTGAAAAAAAAATGAATTAATTATTTGAATCAAATTGAAGAGAAAAACAAAAAACAAATCAATAATAATTTCATTTTATGGTTAATAATTGAAGCAAACCCTAAATAATTCAAAGATTTTTCATAGTGTTAGAAAATAAAATTAAACAATTTATCAAATCAAATTGAAATTATATTGAAGTCAAGCTAGGGTTTAAGTTGAAGTACCTTGAACAAGAGATTCTTTAAGGTTCTTCAATTTATAATCATCATCTTCTTCTTCTACCTCAAGCTCAAGTTGGGGTCCCCTGGTCTATTGGTACTAGATGGTCTAACTGTATGGTGCTAACTAAGAGATTGTCTTGTATTTGTTCTCATATTCACAGGGAAGGAAATCAAGTGGTCAATGCTTTGGCCAAAAATGGTCAAGGATTAGCCCCTTTTACATCCCAATGGTGGGGTCAGACCCCTAGCTTTATTTTGCCTTTTCTAGTTAGAGATAAGTCTAGGCAACCTTTCTGAAGGTTCTCTTTTCAGTAACTTTTTTGTATGTGGTCGCCCTAACCTGTCTTTATTTTAATTGCTTGATCAAAAAAAAAATCACCATCTTCTTCTACTACAAAGAAAAGAAAAGAAAAGAAAAGACACTTATCTTAAAAAAAAAATTGAATGAGATCTATACAAAGACTATAATGAGAATAAATAATATATAATTAAATGTAAATTGTATAATAATGATTTGTAAAAAAAAATGGTCAATATAATAGTATTTTTATTTTACTTTTGTCAACAAAATTTATTCTTATTTATTGTGGTTTCAAAAAGAATATTACTTCCCTTAGAAATATAATAATATTACTTTTTGGTCAAATACAACTATATTATGATGATAAATAATATTATTTAAAAGAATTTTATTGATATTTATGATATTTGAATGTAAATTGGTTTTGATTTATATACACAATTGAAATTGCGAATGTTATGAAACTTTTCATGATACTCTATAAATTCATGAATATCACTCGTGTTTTATTATATTCATGAACTTTGCTTGTGTTTTATGATATCTTTTCATGATATCCATGAATTTTACTTGTGTTTTATGTTTAGATTTAACTCTTCGAAATGATAGTGGGACATGTTTTGTTTTACGTCATTATATCCCCTAGAAAAAAATAGTTCAATCATGAAGGTCAAATGGTTTATTGTCTGTGAACTGAATCACCTTATAGTCATCTTTAATGCATTCATTGTTTGGACTTGAAGTAATTCATGCTAGAGGTTCAGAGGTTACTAGAGGTACAGAAAATCATTTGCTACAAAGGATCAACATAGAGGGTTTGGTCAATAATTTAACTCTTATTTTCAAAATTATCACCATAATGAGAATACAAAACATATTCTTGACTAGGTGGCAATATGATCCATCAAATTCATATCCATCCAATCCATCCACCATAATATCCATCCAATCCATCCACCAAAAAAAAAATAGTTAATGGATTGGATTAAATCCATCCATTTAAAATTATGGATAGATCCAATCCATCCACCTTATTTTAAAATCCAATGGATCACCTAAAATATTAATGAGAATCCATTGGAAGAAAAAATATTTTAAACATGATTTTAATTAATTTTGTTAATAAATTAAAACAAACTATTTTTTTATTAATGGGGGTCTGAACAGAAATATTCTTATTTTTTCTCCTCAAATGGTTGGTCCATTAGTTTAAGCCCACTCCAATTAAAAAACAGCCCAATCTTAATAAAAAAAAAAAAGTGAACAGCCATCTATGGCCACCAGAGCTCCGCCACAGCCGCCGGCCGGCCACCGACCGCCGCCGTCAACTCGTCGGAAAATCTTAATTTCCGACCAGAACGCCGCCGTGGAAGTCGCCGGAACTCCACCGGTCAACGATTGTGGCCGCCGGTCAACGCCGATGCACCACTCCCTTTTATGTATTTATTTTATTTATAAAAAAAATGTTTTGGACATGGTTTGGGCTTAAATAAAAAATAAAAATTTGGCTTAATTTTCAAAATATGAGTTGAATGTTTTTACTTTTTGCACCCTTTTATTAACAAAGTAATTATGTAAGATAAATTTTAAAAAATAAATTACACATTTTAATTGATGGATCGGATGGATAATCCATCCATCAAAATTTAATAATTGATGGATTGGATGGACATTATATTTAATGGATAGATTGGATGTTTTTTTTTAACCAAAAAAAATAGTGGATTTTAATGGATTAATGGATTTTTTTTATCCATCCATTAGGATCTAAATTCATATCCATCCAATCCATCCATTTTGCCACCCCTATTCTTGATCTCTTAAAAATATGATGATGATACTGAAGGTGAGAAAAACACAAGAAGGGGGTTGAATTGTGTTTCCTTTTTCTTCGTTTTCTCCTACTGAAGTCACTGTTCAGAAGCAGATAGAGTTCAACTTCTGAAGTGATAATCAGAATCTAAATGCAGCGGATAAAAATAGAGAGAGAGAGAGAGAGAGAGAGAGAGAGAGAGAGAGAGGAAGGACACAAAGCAATTATACAGGTTACTTCCACAAACCGGAAGTAGTCCTGTCCCCCTTGCACTTCCAAGGAGAGTTCACTAAAATGTAATATCAAATTACAACTACTCAATGCTACAACTAGCATTAGACTTTAAATTACTCAAGCACAACTGCAAGAGATTTCTTATGCTCAAGCACACAAGCAAGAGACTTCCAATGCTCAAGCACAACTGCAAGAGACTTTTATTGCTCAAGCACACAAGCAAGAGACTTTCAATCAAACAGAATTACAAAGAAATTTGTTTGAGTTTGAACACTTGATATACAATCAGTGGTGTTCACAATACAAATCAGATACAGACTCTTAAGACTATAGAATTTCTAAAATATGAACTTTGCTAAGAAATTCTAAGTGACTTTAAATGCAGAACAATAACAGAGTTTGAACTTTGAATTGTTGTAAGAGTCTAGTTTTTGTGTGTGTCTGTATTCGTGTGTATTTGTATATGCTTATCCAACTAGTAAGTATTCACTCCTTTATATAGAGGTGTGAAAGATACGTTGAAAAATTGTCAGCACACAAAAAGTCGTTTGAAGCTTGTTGATTAATCACCAATGATCTTTTGTCTAATATGGTTATTGTCCTATGAAGGATCAATTTCAAATGCATTCCTAGTTTGAAGGAACATTTCTGTATGCAGAGCTGTTATCCTTGTCTTGTTGTAGAGATACGAGCAGAGTAGTGGAGGAAGTGGTTGTACAGTTCGTACAATTGTCTTTTGTCAACGCTCTTGATAGAACAAACATCTAATGCTTTCAAATTTCATCTCAAGGGCCGTTGTTATACTCTTTTAGTCTTTTGCAAGGTTTAGACGTGATTAAATCATTTGAACAACCTTTGAAGCTTTAAGTGTTTCATCTCCTGATGAACTTCAGCTTCTGGTGATCTTGCTTTTGATGAGGTGTTTCTGACGAACTTGCTTCTGATGACATCATCACTTCAGGAGCCCTTTATACTTCAGATGCACTTTTTCTTCAGATGCTTCAAGCTTCCTTTTTGTTGATTCTTTTGCTCTCTTTTGTTTTTCCATAACCTTATAAAGATATCAAATATTTGTCTATGGTCATGTACACTTAAACAAATATTAGCATATCCAATTGACAATTTTTAATACCTTGTTATCATCAAAACTCTAAGGGTAACTTATGTTAAATATTTTTCGTTTCAACAATCTCCCCCACTCTAAGGATAATCTTTGTTAAACGTATTTTGTTCCAACAGATACATCTCTCTATAATGTTCCTATATGTTGATCCTCTGTAGCACATGATCTTTTGTACCTTTAGTAACCTCTAGACCTCGAATGAATTATTTCAAGTCCAAACAATGACCGGATTAAAGATTACTATGTAGTTGAATAAAACAATACCACCCACACATTTGTTGTTGTCGTTTGACTTCAACGATGATATTGTCATTAGAACACCCATACCCTCTAAATTAGATGATTGTTTAATAGATTTTTGGTACTGAGACACTTGGTGAGATTGAATGGGTCTATTGCTTTCATCTTGAATAATACAGAGACATATATATTTCACATTTCAATTTTGGGTGCACTCAGTGTAAAGAAATCTCGAATTAAAGTATATGCCAAATTAAGAAAATTCATAATCATATGATTTTAGCTTTATCTATTTTATTTTGATGATTTGTTGTCTTTCTATCTTCAAATTGATATAACTTCTATTTCAATTGTAATTTGTATGAATGAGCTTATGCATTTAATCAATTGCCACTGATTTATATAGAAATAACTTATAACTGGGAAGCCTGGTAATATCTCTGATTGAATTTCATTACATTCTACATTAAATATCTATGCCACCATGCTTAATTGTGTGCTCTTGATTTTTCATTTATATTGCAAACTAGTTTAATAAAATCAATGTATTTCAGAATAAAAGGTGGAATTTTAAATGCACATCAAACCGTGTGCAATGACAATAAGGTATGGCTTGTTACCATCAAATTACTTGAGAGGCTTAAAGCAAGGTAACAATAGTAAGTAACTAATCTTCTTTCAATATATTACCATGATAGTTACTATATATAAGAAATTATTGCAATAGATTGACCATAAGAAAATTTTCGATAATTTATATGCCAGTAGTATAGTGGGTATAGATTGACTATTGTTGATAGATTTCTCCTAGTAGTGTAGTTGTTAACGCTTTGAGTTAAATTGTTTCATCTTAAGTAACATCCAATTATAGCCTCATAAATTGCAATACAACTATAAACCCATAATCAGTTGGTCTTTCAAAATTGGATTCCGATTCCAATTAGAACTGATTTTGTGAAAATAGAATATGAGCCATCTGATCTTTATCCAATGTCGTTATCCGCCTGTGTGACTTAATGATGATTCTCTTGACGCAAGGAATTCAGGTCCAACCTTTTTTGTAACACGCCATTGCCCCTATAACTGGAAGTCACACCCATGCTGGTCCTGGGGTTATCTCCGATATGTTATGTATATTATAACATCTCTTGAATTCGTTCGCCGGCCATTTAAAAATGAGGGAAAAGTAATCTTATATGTAGATCTAAGTATTTGGTCATGAGCAGAAGCCCGGATAATCGCCCAAATTTAGGTCAGAACAACCACACAAATGAGAGAGACAGTACCACATTCTTACCCAAAACCTTAGGCAATAGGTTTATGGATCATTTCACTTATAAAATGTTCAACCTCCACTTTTCTATCCGATATGAAACATATAACTCACACTTACACACAACACAAAGGAAATGCATGAATATTAATTTATGCATGAATTCGGATCATACATTGTTATGAAAAGGATATATTGCATTTTCATACATAATATATGAAGTGTCATTGTTGCCTACTTGCCTTTGTGGCAATATACTATCATGCACTTCCAGATTTCCAAACTAACTTACTTTTTTGTATCCTTTTAATTGTTTTGTATCCTTTTAATTGTGTTCAAATTATGGAGGTGAGAAAAACAAGAGGGGAGGGGTGTTGAATTGTGTTGCACTTTTCAAATTTTTAAGTGTTTCACAAGTTTAACTCAGACAGTAAGGAGTCTGAGTGAAGCGGATAAAAGCAAACACACACACACACACATATATATATATAAAGAGAGAGAGGGAGGGAGAGAGCGTGAGAGAGAGAGAGAGAGAAAGGGACACAAAACAATTGTATTGGTTCCTCCTACAATCCAGGAGTAGTCCAGTCTCCTTGCACTTCCAAGGGATTTTCACTATAATCACAATTGATTACAATTGCCCAAGGACAACCGAAAGACTTATGGTGCTCAAGCACACAAGCAAGAGACTTCTAAATGCTCAATCACAACTGAAAGAGACTTCTAAGTAAGAGTTTTCAAATAAAAGAGTGTTTTTACACTTGATATACAATCAAAGGTGTAATATGATGAAGTACCCAAAACATCCTCGTGGATCCAGCTATAATCAACTACGGGGTGAGGAGATCCCAGATTCGCCACCATCGGCGTCTAGTCATTTCTAAGAAGAAAGTGGAAGTCATAAGTACAACATCTGGAACACTCCTCCAATCACCAGATAATCTCCCTATGAGAAGGAGGGCGCACTAAATAGTTCGTATGGAAGTCCCTCATCTCTCGATACACTGCATCCCCCTCGAAATTAGTAATTACCACAGGCTTTTACATGGCAATCGGAGGAAACTTAAATCCAACACCTAGTCTATCACCAATGTTAAGGCGACGACACCCACCAGAGCCAACACTCTAATCCTCCCCACTATTGTGCTCATGACAACCACTAGAGACAGAGTTCGTCGAATTTCCAAAACACACGCTTATCCTCTCTCAACCTAGAAAAGAAAAAAGAAGGATAAAAGTGAAGATAAGCATGAAGACCGAAAGGGATGAGACAATAATACCTTGAGTTTCTAAAGGTTTTGAAGAAAACGAAGGGATGAAAACCTCATTTAACTGTGAAGAATCCCAAACTTTTGGCCCGAAGATGCGTTCTCGTGCCAAGAATTTGGAGGAAATCACGAATGTGTGATTCTCTGAAGAACAGTTGAAAAAAGGGAAAAAGCAAAGTGGTTCAGAATATTTAGAATGGAAAGAGAGTGTAGAGAATAGAAATGAGAAGTTTCCCTCCTTTTATAGGCTCTGAAAATTCAAATAAACGGTTCAAATGGATGGAAATCAGAGGTCATTATCTTACGTCCAGGATAATCTCAAAAAATGAACTTCACTCGAGTGGCACCGCGCGTGAAGCGCCTTTACCATTGTGCGTGCATCCCATAATGATTAGACGTGGAAAGAGATATTCAAGAGACGTCTTGTCATAAACGTTTCAAATCAATCATTCATTGCCAACTACCCCCATTGTTAGCCTGGATTTTTTAATATGCATTTCGACTGGCAATATGATTATCGAAACCACAAAATTCTCAAACTACAAGTGGAAGTACAAGTGTTTGTTCACTTTGAATGGGAAGATTCAAATTCTCTCTTAAGAGGCAAGATTGAAGGTTCAAGCACGTGGGAGGCAGGCCAAAGTTGTCGAAATGATTTAGTTTCTAACCGTTGGTTTGTTAGTTATTTTTCTTGTGTATAGATAGTAGTTTTTCATAGAAAAAACGGGTCACAAATTATCATCGCAAGTTGTTAAACTCGAATTATCCAAGCACACAGAGATAAAAGATTCAGAATGTATATAACATGATTTGATGACTAATATTCAATTATGCAATGCAATTTACTTTCTTTTATGTTTCTTTGCCCTTTTAAATTATAAGTCTTTTAATGTTTTAATCCTTTAACACTCTGTTGATTTTTGTCGAAAGACAGTTATCTTCATCCTAAAAACAGTTTTCTTTATCTCTTTCATAAATAAACTCATGAACATGATGAACATATATACATTTTCTAGAAAATTTTGCACAACATGTCCTAGGATTTCTAGTTTGATCCTGCAAGTAAGTTTTAAAACTAGTTTTCTTTTTTACCAAAAACACCAGTAAACACCCACTCCCCATTTCATGTCGTCGTTGAGATTAACGCGAAGAAATTTCTCAAAACTTCTTTCGTAGACGCCAACAAATGAAGACGCCTTCGACAACACTACGCATGATTAACCAATTGCACTATACAGCGACAACGGATTCGGGGGCAACTATTTTGGACCGGCTAGAATACCCAATCATATAAAAATACGTGGATCAAAATTCTTCGGAGCATAGCACAACGTCCTGAGGGAGCACGGTAGTTCTGGTATGGGTCATCGTCCTGGAACACGCTCTCACCTCTCCTGCACCGTACATGTGGCCTCCAACCAGGGACGGCCCTAGGCCATAGACAAGGGGTGTGATAGCCTAGGGCCCTTGCCGGTAGGGGGCCCAAAAAAATTTATGGAGGGGGTGTATATAGAAATATATTGTATATGGTGGTATATATAGCAAAGTTCACATAAAGGCCCCAAACATTGGTATGATGAAGGGTTGGGCTGAAGTCTATTTATGTCTTTGGCCTTTTGGCGCGATTTGCTATATGTACCCCCATATAGCACAAAGATTTCTACATACACCCTCCTTATAAAAAAATAGTTGTTCTTTATAATGTGCCAAAAATATTATTGGCAAAGAAATTTGTAATATTTTCTTGGACCCTTTGTTCCTAATAATGTACTTCACTAATATTAAAAATATTGGTGATATTTATTATCCAATAAATTGGGATAATTTTCATAACAAAACAAATTATATTTTAGTTGAAATTTTGAAAATGAACTTACAAGAGAAATTAATCTTAATCTTGTCTTTCAAAGGTTCCAAAAAAATAAATTACATCAATATATTAATGTCAACTTTCTTGAATTGGTTGAAAGGATTGCATAGTTGAATTTGATAATGCAAGATCATTCGACACTCATTCATGTATCATCATAATGAACTTATTAGAGATACTTATAGCATACAAAAAGAAGAATGAGGTACTTCTAGCATACATAGGAGTTCTTGTATCTATGATTCCTCTAAAAAGTCTAACACTAATTTGTATCATGTATTATTGTTGTTATGAGTTTAACATTGGAGAATTTTTCATCCAAAAGTTTAAAATTTAGTTAATTATATGTTGATATACTTTTACTTTTTTGGTGTTATTATTCTTAGGTGCTAAAATCTGAGTGTACTTCGCATGTGCTATTGTTCTATACTTCTACGATATTTTATTTTGTTTTGGTGTCTATGAGCTATTTGATTTATTTTTCAGATGTTGCATAAAAATCATTTATTTGGTAGTGGATGTAACACCCTGTTTTTTGCTAGGATTATTTATTTATTTATTATACATGTTTAATTATTTTTTTGTATGTTTGATTTGGGATTAGTTGATTTTTAGACGAGGAGGGTATTTTGGTCATTTGATTAGTGAGGGTATTTTAGTAATCTTAAAATTGAAGGATATCTTAGTATTTTTAGTGTGCGAGTTATTTTAGTATAGTTAGTAGTAACTTGGGATAATTAATTAAGATGGTAGTGTATGAGTATTTAAGGGAGGTTTTAATGAAGTAATTTGATAGTAACATTTTAATGAGATGAGAAGTTACTAGGCCCATTAAGATTGAGGGAAACCTAACTTAATAGTGAGACTATATAAGGATAAATTTAGTAAGCAATTAGGGTTGAACATTCATTTCATAAGTTTTACCATAGGTGGCTAGAGAGAGAATAGAGAGATAAAGAGAAGAGAAAGAAGAAGAAGATGATCTTAGAAGAGGACGAAGAGGAGAGCATAGTTAGGAAGCAAGATAGAAGAGGAGATTGAAGCTCTAACTTAAGCTTTTATGAGATTGAAGTAAGGGAGATATGTTTGATTCTCATAATAAGCTATAATCACTTTTCTAGCTTTGGGGTCATGTTTGATTTGCTTAATTTTTGAAATTGATGATAATGCGTGTTAATTTTCATGCTTGAAATTAAGTGATAATTATGGATATTATGAGAATTATGAAATTAACTTGTTTATGTGTTCAAACTCAAGTTTGTTGATTTGAAATAAGTTGTTTTGAGAATTTTGCTTAACTGTGTGAAAACCATGAATTTTGTTGATGATTATTGCTCAAACATGTTTTAAATCACTTGTTGAATCATTGGGTATATTTGAATATTGATGGGTTATGAATTGTTGGTGTTGGTTGTGACGTTTTGGAGTTTTTGTGAAAAATAAACATGATTGTGAAAACTTAATTAATTGGTGATATGATCCATGTTTAATGTGTTTTAATTGTTCCTTTTGGTTGTGTTATCTATTAATGAAGTTTGTACAACGATTTTTGGTCAATTGGGATCAAAAATGGGATTTTTTGGGTGTTTTGGTGTGAGTTCCTGAAAGGGAACCCATTTTCTGGATTTCATGTTCCTGCTAAGCTCGATGGGCGAGCATGTATGTGCCTAGCGAGAAGTGTAGAACAACACATGTTGTTATGTGTGTCCCAGGCCTTTGGGGCTGTTTCCGGACATCCCCGAGTGTTTCTTTTGTGATGTTTTGATGTTGTTTTGATTAATAAAGTTGTTGGAACATCTTTTACTTGGATTTGAGATGATTTTATCAATTTGAGACGAACTTGGAATGAGAAATGAACATGAACTTGGAATTATCGAATGATGATTTTTCTTAAATGAAATGATGATGATATGACTTATTTTCTGTAATAACAAACATATAATAGCCATGTAGGATATATATGATCAAGTAACTTGATTTTTGTGAAAAATATGAAAATAGACGAACTTTGATTAAATGATGAAATATAGCTTGATAACTTGTAAATGATCTTGTATTCATGATAGTATGATGAAATAAGAATGAATCAGTGATTTATGGATGTATAATATGTTGGTTATCATGATGTGAGTAATTAATCATTTATTATGCAAATTGTGCTTTATGAAGTGAAGTTGTTTCTTTGTAGTGATAATTGTTGGATGATGATTACTATGATGTGAATGTTGATGGTGATTATAACTTATTGATGTATGAATGTAAATACTTGATAATGCAAATGATGAGTTATTAATTGGATATATTATATAATGGTGTAAATTATATAATGATGGGTTGTGAGTTATGCATTGTCGAGTCTTTACTTGAAGTTCATGCATTCATAAACATATTTGGCAATGATGGGATTTGGCAATGATAGGTGGATCACTCAGTAATATTATCTTCAAAATTCAAAATGGTACCACATGCATGTAGAGTCGTGTCTAAAGCATTATATGCACATGAGTTATGTGAAACGTGTCATATGTGATTATGTGACTTGGTGCATTATGTGATTTATGTGATTGGTGAACAATGAGATTTTGTGTGAAATCGTGTGCTTGGATATCTTTACTTGATGATGCTAGTGCACTTGAGATAATGTTGTAGTTGTAAAAATGATGTGATGATGATGTGATTAGAGAATGTTACTTGTCATGGAAAATGGATTATGTTTTTATATGCCTTGATTGAATTGAAGATAATATTCGTACGATGTTAGTATTCTAGGAATATTGAGCATTTATATAAGTGATACTTGAAAATCTAAAATATATTTTTGTGCTTGTATCTTTTTATGTGAATATTATCTAACCCCCTAGTGGTCGTTTGGTTGACCGCCTCTCCATTTCTAAAATTAGTGTAGACTTGCAGGCTTGAGGAAGTTCATGGAGACGTGAGTACCTGAGGCTTGCATGACGCATTCCTCGTTTTTCTTTTGCATTGAGTCTAGTATATACTTCGATTAGTATTGTCGGGATTCTATGTTTATTTATCGTTGAGGCTACGTTGGAACCATATTGTTTATGGAGTATGAGACCAAATCTAACATAGCTGCTAGTATAAGGTCTCACATCTTCTAGATATTTATCTACCCCAGTCATATGTTTTGAACAACCACTATCAAAGTACCAGTCTTCTTTAGATGATGCTCTTAGAAATGTGTGAGCAATGAACCCAGTATTGATATTTCTGTGGATCCATCTCCTTTTATAAGGTTTTTGTTGATATTGCTTTGACTCACCATGCAGCTTGAAGCAATAAGGTCTAATATGACCCTTCCCATTACAGTGATCACAAACCCAAGAATTTGGTTTCTTCTTGGTCTTTGAATACTGATGTTCCTTCGAATGTTCAAGCATTGGCTTGCTCCTTGTTGACTCATCAGTTCCTGCAGTCATTATTCCAGCATGTTCCTTGACATGCTCCAGTTGAGAGTTCAATTTTGTTAACTCATCATTGAGTTCTGAGATTTGAGCTAGATTCTCAAACCTTTCATCCTGTAGTTGAGCAATCACTATTACCTGTTTCTCAACCCTTTAGGTTAATTTAGTGTTTTTAGCAATTAGGTCATAGTAAGACATAGCAAGCCCATCATAAGTCATCTCCTCTTCATAAGACTATGTGTCTGACATAATTCTATCAGTTAAGGCAGAGACATGATTGGAAGATTCAGTTTTCACTTCATCCTCAGAGTCATCTCCATCTGACCATGAAACAGCCAAACTTTTCTTCTGTTTCTTAAGAAAAGTAGCACATTCTGTTCTGATATGACCATATCCTTCACACTTATGACATTGTACACCCTTGTATTGAAAATTCTTCTCATCAGATCTTGCCATCTTCTCTTTACTTGGTTGATTGTCAATGTTGGGTCTGATGTTCTAACCATTTGACCTTGACCTTCTGTCAAACTGTTTGAAGATCTTCTTGAACTGTCTCTCAATTAGTGCTACTGACTCAGACATATCTTCATCATCTTCATGATGTCCTTGAGTCTCATCAGAATCGACACTAGATGCAAAAGCAATCCCCTTGCCCTTCTTATCAGTCTTGTTGTTGACAGTCATTTCAAAATTTTGCAAAGACCCTATCAATTCATCAAACCTTCGAACTAGAGATATCTTAAGCCTCCTTAATAGCAGTAACTTTAATGTCAAACCTCTTAGGTAGAGATCTGAGAATTTTCCTAACAAGTTTCTCATCAGAAATTTTCTCTCCAAGAGATTCAAATGAATTTGCCATATCAAGAATATTCAAGTGATAAACTTGAATGCTCTCATCCTCCAACTTTCTCATATTTTCAAATTTTGTAGTAAGAAGTTGAAATTTAGCACTTTTTACCTTGGTAGTACCTTCATGTGCAGTTTTGAGAATCTCTGAAGCATCCTCAGCCACAGTACAATGTTTGATCAATCTGAACATGTTCTTGTCTACCCCATTGAACAATGCATTCAAAGCTTTGGAATTTCCAAGAGCCAGCACATCTTCAGTAGTTGTCCACTCTTCCTCTGGTTTCAAAACAGTTGTCCTGTTTTCATTTGCATCAAGGGCCACAATATGTTCCCAACCTTTCAAAACTGCTTTCCAGGTTTTGATGTCAATGGATTTGAGAAAAACACACATATGTGATTTTCAATAATCATAGTTAGATCCATCCAACAGAGGGGGTCTATTTACAAATCCACCTTCCTTGTCCATAATTCTAGAATGAAACTACCCTGGAGATCACCCTAAAACAGGTAGGGTGCCTGCTCTGATGCCAATTGAAATTCTAGCGCACTTGTAGTAATATATTTTGTACGATGTTTCAACGTTTATAATGTTCCATTCAATGTTCCAATATCACGAAATAAACAGAAATAAAAACAAGAAAATAAATGATAAGAAAGTAAAGAACACAGTGAGTTTGTTGACCCAGTTCGGTGACAAACACACCTACTCTGGGAGCTACCAAGCCAGGAAGGAAATCCACTAGTGTAGTCCTTATTCTATAGCTCTCAGCAAACTCCTCGTTTACACTAAAGACCTAGGACCTACTCGTATAGACTTCAACCTAGGAACTCCTAGATCTGAGATCTCATCTCACTATCCTATGGTCAGTCACAGCCCCTATGACCTATCAGATCTCAAACAACAAACACAAAGATGAAGTTACCTTCAAACAAACAATTAACACCTTGCTTACAAGCTTCAGTGTAGTACACAAGAGTTTACAACTCAACACACAGTCCTAACACATGTATCACAAACGATACAAGAAAGGCTCACAATAAAGGTACTAGACTTGCATCAACATGATACAAGAATAGAACACATGTAGACTCAAAACTCTAAAAATCTAAACTTTTTAGAATGACAGCTTGAATAGTTCATTAGTCTTGAAGTCTCACTTATATACTGAAGCATCTCGGGTCAAATAATCTTGTTGGGCTTCAGAACAAAACAGATCGCCCAGCTGATCTGCAAAACAAGAATCAGAGACAAATACGGAAAGTCCTAAAATGTCGGAACATCTTTAGGATCGTCCAAAACAATAACAAATATTTCCTAAAATATAAACACTACTTTAGGAATATTCCACAACTGATTTTGTAAAGATATGCGCGTTGCTTGGTCAATAAGATAAGGAAATATTGTTTCCGTAAACAATAAACGACGCACGTACAAATAGGCATGAAACCAGACACACTGAATCGTGTCAGGATGTTCCAACATCTTACAAACATGCCTTAAACATGTTGGAACATTGGTTCCAACAACACAGACAAGGATATTTGTTTTAGCAACAATGCAGCCAATACAAATACCCAACACATACAAAGGATAGATGAGGAGCCCTCAATGGAAAACTCATACACCCGTGCAGCAAAGACAAAATTCAAAAAACCTATAGGAAACACCTCCTAACAACGAGCTGTCTCTAAAATCAATAAAAGGAAACACCAAAAACAAAGATAACACCACAATCAAAGGCAAACCTCTGCACAAGAACATAAACAAAAGTTGTAACAAAATCTTGAAACATCATCACAACTGCCACAAAAACAACTTCCACCACCTACATCCCGCTGGTCGCTCACAACCCCCGAACAACAAAGTAAAAACCTACACAACAACCAACAACCTTTGAACAACAGCCGGAATTAAAACCCCAAACAAAACCATTAGATCTCCCAAGCAACTTCATCCAAAAACACACCTCTTAAAGAACCGCAAAAATCGACCAAAAACCCTTATACCATCATACTACAAGAATAAAACATAACCACCACCACTAGCCACCAAAAGCAAAAACCACAAAAACCAGCACCACTACCACCAAAACTACCATTAACTACCACAAAACCACCATTAACCCTCACCAAAAAATAACACCAGCCACCACGCCAGCACCGCCAAAAACCACCACGAGCAGCACCACAAAAGACCCAAAATTAGCACCACCGTGAAAAACGCCATGAAGCACCACAAGCCAACGCACCCAAAGATCCATCGAAACCATAACTGATCATAAGCGAACCCAAATCTGATCCATCATCACCTTCGTGACCGATCCATCACCACCTATGTTGGGAGCAAACATCACGACCTATGACTGCTCTCTACACAACTTGTCGTAGCCACCAAAAACTCTCCTTAAGATGTAGACACGGTTTATGGTGGTGCGACGAGCGGCTTGTGCCCTCCGCATCTCCTCCCTCCAGATATGTCGATGGTCCTGCACGGCGGTTTTGGCGGTGGTTCCGACGGTTGACCTCTTGTGGGTTCATGAATTGTGTTGCAGCTTTGTTTCTCAGACCATTGTTAAAGTTTTGAAATTATCAAATCAGTTCGATCCCATCTCATCTCATAGTCCAACATGTAGATACGTGAGTGTAATATAAAATATGAAAAGTTAATATCTTTATTTGGATAGTAATTATACAAACAAAAACAAAAAAACTAATATTGAATCCAACATTTTACTATTTCAATACCTCAATTTTTTATTCCTATTTCATTAATCATTGGTTTTCATGGTCGCAACTTGCATCCACCGTCACTATAAGCGAAACAGCACGAAAACAAGTTTTCCAATTCATCATGACGTTAGACGTAAGTCATTTTCATGGCATGGCATCCAATTCCAAAGCATTATTAGAATATAATAATATTGTAACAAAAGGTTGGATAACTTTTCCAACTTTTTTAAAAGTAAATTACAAAAATACACTTTCACCCGTAGACATATTTGTATAATAATATAGTCAAAGGGAAATGCACTATCTATTTAAATCTGTTTTACCTACAAGCAATAAAAACTAACTTCTAAAATAATTTCATACAAACAATTTTCAAGTACATTTAACAAAGCAATAAAATCATAGTTCTAAGTAAAGGTGGGAATCTTTAAAAACAAAAAAAAAAACAAACTAAAGGTGGGATTAGCTCGTCCGTAGTAAGATTTGAAAAAAAGTTAAGACCTAAATCTAATGTATACACTATCGTAGATTTTTTTTTAGGGTTGTGTTTGATATTTTGAAAGTTTGATATAATTTTTTAATATGTATAAAAACTTATTTTAGATGAATGTATTTAAAGAAGTAATTTGACTTAATTTTAAATAATTTGACGAACTAATAAATAAATTAGATTCAACTCCTTTTTAATATTTCACATGACATTTTAAATAATTTAATTAGATTCAACTCCTTTTTAATATTTCACATGACATTTTAAATAATTTAACTATATATGATATGAAATTTTAATTCAAGTTTAATAATATTTGAATATATGAACAATTAATATAGACTAATAAGCTTAATTTGAAAAAGTTAATAAATATGTAATTTAATCAAAATAAAAAAATTAATATAATAAAAAAATTATTATTTTCGCTTTTAAGAAATATTATTCATGCTTACTTATTAAGTCGGCACGTCTGAAATGATTTTCTTATGATATGTGGCATGTCATTTTTAGCTAAATAAACTTATTAAAAAAATCTTAGTTTAATCTATTTAAAAAAATAAATCAATAAATCTGATCAGAGCATGATGCAGACTAAGTTGTAGGTACTTGTAAGGCAGCATGACATGTTCCCACTTTGGTTGTAATGTTCAACTTAAATGACAATATTGATATTTTTACTCAGGTTCAAATCTAAGACTTCATAATTGTATATGTGAATTTCACGATGGTATTTTTCACTTCTTATATTTAACAAATAATAATGGAATGAGATACAAATTAATAGTGGAATTTCATATGTTAAACTAAATTTAGAGTGTGCATGTTCTTTAAACTTATTTTTTCTTTAATAAACATATTTTTTTTAAGGAAACATTATTTTCTTCGATAAGCATGTTTTTAAAACTATTAATAACCAGAGTCGGTATAAGATGACTGTCACTAAAACAAGGGTTTTAGGCTTTAAAATTTTTTAGGCCTCATATTAGATCTTCAAATCATTTTCGCTTTAAATATATTTTCTGTAAGTCAAATTTTTTAAACATTTTTGTGCATAGTGTGGTTGGTAGTTAAATGGAGAGTTGTGGACTTGTAACTAGGGATGTCAACGGGTACGGATAATATGATACTCGTCATCGCCCCATTGGATAAATATGATACTCGTACCTGCATGAGTACCAGTATACGGGTAACCCGTTGGTATTGAGATATCCACGGGTATCCATAGATTTTCGAATCCACATGTATCCATAGATTTTCGAATTTATTTAATTTTTGATACAAAGATGAACTTTTTTTAATTACCACAAAACTTCTATTTTTAAATATCCACACATAATTCATTCAAATTTTAAAAATCATACATAATCCATACAAATTCTTGAAGTAAACTAAAAGCATAACAACATCAAAATTTATATGCATTTCAACCTTCAATAACTTCATTTGACTTCCCAATTACTGAAATAAAAACATATAAATCTCCAAATATAAATCCATATAATCGAAATATAACAATGATAATTGAAATAGAATTTTATCAAATTTACTAACACTATTATTTACTTAATTTATTATCGGATATGAGTACTCGCGGACACAGGTATCATCAAATCTGTCTCTGTATCTATAAAATAACGGATAGTCAAATATCTATGGATACTCGTTTAGCTACATGTCTCGTGCTCGTGACGAATTTTACTCGCGGACATGGGTATTTTTGTCACCCCTACTTGTAGCTGATGTTGTGAGTTTGATCCTAGAGATAGCTTTAGTTATGTGTGTTAATTGTTTGATTCAATGTTCAAATCTGGTTGTATGCGATTAGGGGTGGCAAAAAAAATCGTGTCCACGAGTATCCGTGAATAAAATCTGTCATGGGCACGGATTTATGTGTATAAGAGTTTGGTGTCTCAAAAAAACCCTAATTTACTCATGTATCAGACGCTAAGATTTTGGATGAATTTATCCTTTTATTTTACTTCAAGAATTTGTATGGATGAATTTCGTATGCTTTATGGTATGGTGAATTTGCATGAGATTATGTATGATGAATTTGTTTGGATTATGAAATTAGAATGGAACATGTTATGTATGGATGTTTAAAAGTTGAAGTTGGTAGGTAATTAAAAATATATTTTTCTTTGTACAAAAAAATTAATTAAAAAATTCATGGATACCCGTAAATATCCGTGAGTATCTAAATACTCGTGGATTAGAGATATCCGCGAATATCAAGCCAACCCGTGGATTACAAAATTCTCAAAATCAAGCCAACTAGTAGCTAAGTATATGTAAAATTTATATAGATTATATATTGATTAATAATGGATACTTGGATCTAAAACATCGTACTTTAATAATTACTCAATATTTTTTCTTTTCAAAAACTTGTCGATAAAGACACAAGAAAGTGCCACGTGTAAAAGAGGATAGAAGAAGAAAAAAACTAACTTTTTTTGGTTGTTAAAAAAAGTTGAAACAACTTTATATAATTAGAAAACACACAGCAAAATCACAGACAAAAAAAGAAAGACAGAAAAAACAATAAGGAGAAACAAACAAACAAGTTCATCATCAACAATCATCAAAAAAATCAATCTTCAACTTCTCTGTTCTTCTTCTTAGGTTAGTTTCTTTGATCCATTCTTTTTCTTTATGCATCAATTCATGTTTTTTTTGCTTTTTGATAATTTTTTGTAATTGGATCTGTTTTTGTTTTAGTTTGTGATCTGAATTTTTCGTGTTTTTGGGGTTTATTTTGATGAATTGATGGTAAAGTTTTGTTTTTTAGGATTTTATATTGGTGGGTTTTGAACCGTTTGTTTTGAAAATGTTATCCACTTCATGATTGATGGTTATTTTCTTGTGGGGGTGTAAATAGCATTATGTGTGAATTTCCCCTAATTTCATAATTGTAAGGGTTTTGAATTGTTGGAAAATCTTGTGTGCAATTTTTTTACCTGATTTATTGGATTTGACTAATGCTTGCTTGATTTTGAATTTTGTAATTTTGTTCAAATTGGTGAATTAGGTTACTTAGAAATTGATATAATTTATATGTTATTGATCAAATCTTCACCACCCTTTATAGAAAAGTTTAATATTTTTGATTTGTTTTTGTTGGTGATGTTTCTTTTTCTATGTAAAGGATTCTGATCTTAATTATGGCTTTCTTGAGATTCTTTATAGTTTTGACTTATAAGTGGATCCATGAATAAAGTTTGAATTCTTTTATCTGTTATTTTTATATTTCTTATGGCGAGATCAGATTCGCGTGATTTGAGTTCTTAAATGCGAATTTCGATATATAATTCAGTTATGTTGATATTGTTTTTGAAGATTGGTTCTAAATTATTTTTGTCAATTATTATATATGCAGGAAAAAAATATAGCAACAAATAGAATGTCTCCATCAATGAAATCAAAATCCAAGTCGAAGGCGAAGGCTGCAAAGGAACAACAAAAGACTTCTCCAAAGACTTCCGGATCTACTAATGATGAGAGCAGCATTCCTTCTAGTGCGTGTGATATGGAAACATCTTTGGTTGATTCTTCTTCCATAGTTAATGACAACAGCCAATTCGCAAAAATAAATGAAACAGATGATCATTCTATTAGTCCTCAAGGAACGGTGTCTGAGTATGATTCTGTTTCTAATAACGGCAGTTGTTCTGGTGAATCGGAAGACACTAAAGAGAAAGCTGCAAACTCGTCTACTCGGTTGGAATTTATACCTGGTTGTGATAACGACCGAAGGGATAAGATCCGACTGAAGAATGAGAGGAAGCACCAGAGACAGAGGGAAAGGAGAGCTCATGAGTTGCACGAGCGATGTGTTGCGTATCTGATGTCGAGAAAGCTAGAAAAACTTGTCCAGAAGTTAGTGGCCATGGGATTCACTACCGAGCGAGCAACGTTGGCTTTGAAGTTAAACAACGGAAAATTAGAAGAATCGATATCGTGGCTATTTGAAGGAGGAAGTGAAGTGAAAGATACTACGAACCTTGTAAGTGATGGTAATTTGAAGATCGACATAAGTGAAGTGCTTGAACAAATTTATGCTCTGGAAGTAAAGTACAATTGTTCAAAGCAAGAAGTCGAAAGAGCAGTTGTTGCCTGTGAAGGTGATCTTCAAAAGGCAGAAAACACGTTAAAATCTCAGAAGGAAGAATCTCATGTGAATCAGTCAGAAGATTCTGCTCAAAATAATAGTTCGATGAGATCTCATGGATCACAACCAGCGTCAGTATCAATACAGCAGAGAGGGAATGAAAGTGATTTCAACTATTACAATATACGTGGTGCTGATTCTATGTTCCATGATCCTGAAAATAGGAATCCACAGTCTCTACACTTGAATCATCAAAATGAACTGACACAGAAAAGATGGGGTGTTAGTGCTACACCATCAAATCCTTCTAATATGTTACAATCCATGCAAGCAATGTCACCGTATGTTAAAATGGAGGCGCAGCCGAGTGCCTTTAGGAACGATGGAAGAATGATTCATCAAGGAGTAGGAAGGGAACCGGTAGTCATGATGCAGCATCCACAATTCGCCGATGCCAAACAAAATTATCTGAATTCTATGAATTCCATACCTTCCGGAACATCTAGTTGGTATGTAAATAATGTTCCGTCTTACGAAAATACAAGGTCAAATGGGAATTTACTACTACAAAATCATGGCATGGGAAATGTCGGCACAGATCGCCTGCAGCAACTTTCTCAAGCTCCTTATAAAGAATATTCCCATGTATTTGGGCCGGCAGATTCTTCAATCTCATCAGGTGGAATGGGAGGTTTCTATAAGCCGATGGTTGCATCGTCACCTTCACCTACAATGCCTTCCCAGTCTCACCCTCAAGTACATCACGGCTCACGGAACACCGCCGCATCTTCGCCTGCACTTACAGTTCCACCTTCCCTTGGGCTCTTTTGCGGTCATCAGAACCCATCGGCCAGATCATTCAGCTCACATTCACATGTGGATTGGAATACCGGGGGCATGGTGCAAGAATTCGACTACAACAATATAGATTGGAGTTTAGATTGCCCGCCATCATCCAGATCAGGTGATGTATGGCTAGGATTCTCATCGTCGTTGAGAAACAACGCTGGGAATAGGATGGCCAGTTCTTATATGACTGGATCGCGAAATGTTGGCACGGCGAGGGAAATTTCATCGTCTGCTGGATTGCGAGATTGGACATCACCTTTTGCTGGGAAGGACATATTCAGTGCTCCCAGAAAGTTTGTTACTTTTCCTCCTATGTAGTAATGGGATCATAAGGGGATGTCTTAATATTGTTGTTTCTGGTTTTCCAGTGAAATTCATCTTCTGATTTGTGGTTTATAATTGTTTTTCCAACTACTTCTCATACTTTTCTTCTCTTCTCTTCATTTACATGTGTTTTAATTGAAGTGCTTTTCTAATACAGATTGTGCCTGATGCATGTGATATGTCCTGAATCCATCAATATCATATTGATGGCATGTAGGTATAGTTTAGTTGTGGGACGTAGGAGTTTTAACTAGGAGGTGTCAAACCTTAAAAACTAACATAACTATATTAATTTACTGACATTTTTCTGTTTAAAATAATAAATGTTGAAGTTTTGAGCTTTTTTACCTTAATAACTTGAACAAGATTGAAACAGAAGTTACTTACAATTTTTCAGTTATAGTTTCAAACAACGAAAGCTAAGGAGGTTGCTTAATTGATAGATTGAAGACTAATAAATATAGTGGGAAGAAGTTGTGACATATCAATTCAAAAGAATATACTCTATCCAGTCTCAATTAAATGTAAAAATATATATGATTTCAAGTTGATTAAGGATTAAGAATATTTTGTTAAAGTAAAACTCATTTTCTTGTTTCCTTTAAGTGCAAAACTTTATCAAATAAAAAAAATTCAACTAATTTTCTTGTTTTAAAAAATGTTAATCATGAGAATTTACGAGTTTAAAATAAATACATTATTAGTGTCAAATAATTTACAGTTATATATAGAGTGAGAATTTACTATTCTGCCTTGTCATCTTATTACTTAAAATGTATTTTTAAAGTGTCCATATGAAGTTCACACGTTCTAGCGTAACCCGCAAGAATATATTAGATCGGACGTTGTGATAAAGGGTTCGAATCCCGACTCTATATTGTATATTAAAAAAGTTGTTTTTTTAAAAGAAAAAAAGTAAAATAATTGTTTATATGAGGTGGCAAAGTGGGGAGGTATTGATTGTCGGTGTAAAATAAAATTAGCCCATGTACAGTAATTTCTCTACACTCTATTTTCTTGTCTGAAATCTTTTTAAAACACAAATCTAGAATGAGATTTTTTTTGGTTACTTTAGATTTTTTTTTTTCACTACCAAAAAAGAAGATATTTTTATGCAACTTGTCAAATCATTATTTTAGTATTAATATTTTATAATTCTCTTCAGAAAAAAATCACTCATTTCAAGCTTCCTGTAAGCTTAATAACACAAAATACAAAGGTCTCAACATATACATGAATTCAGTTTAATTTCTTTCATCATTCATAGCAACAAAGGTCCCAACATCCATAAGCAGGCAAAACCCCTACAAAGACCCTAAATCCTAAAAAGATCAAGTTCCTTACAAACAGTTATGAAATAAGACAAATGGTCGGGCAATCTGCAAGGTGGAAAGAGGATTTCATCAAACTGCTCCAAGCTTGCTGAAAAATTTAAAAATATGACTTTAATTTAAAATAAAATTCAAGATTTTTACTTGAAAGAGACTCGATATTCTTCAGTTCATGTCAAATGACTATTTTATACTTATCTTTGGAATCTATATACATTCTCTTTAAAACACAGTCGATGATTGCTGAAACAAATTGAGAACACCCCATTCAACCGAGTCCCAAAATATATTCTATACACGAAAATGTTCAATACACTTGGTCGCATCACCTCCACCACCAGAATTGTCTAAACAGATATATCTTTCTCATCCTAATATTGTAAGTCAGGAAGGCTCTGGCTTTGATAGGATCGGCGTTTAAATATTCAAATGCATACATCTGTTTACTCTCTTCCAACCCATCTATCTCCATCACAGCCTGTAATAGTTCGGAGGTATCAATTGAGCATTTGCTGTGCTCGATCGAATCAGCCAATCGTCGGATGCTTGATGCCACTGTCATCAATGCATCGTGCAGATCATCTGAGCTATGAGACCGTTTGGGAAGTTGTCTTATAGGTACCACTGGAGGCTCATTATAGCCATCTGGAATCTGGCCATACTCTGGAGGCCCATTGTATGACTCAGTTCCATCTGTATCACTCATGTTTTCTGAACTAGGAGATGCAAAGGAGGCTGACTCCTCGCAATTCTTCATGTCCACCACTTGACCATTACCATCCTTCATCTTTGCCCAACGCCTTGGAGCTTGATAATTTCCACAAACAATTTTAAGTTGTTCATACATCTCTATTTGTTTTCCACGGAATCCTTTTGCATCTGGATGTGCCTACCAAATGAATCAAAGAACACTTAAATAGGTGATTTAATATAATTTTGTCGTTCAAGAATTGAGAAAGCTCAAAGATACTCACTGCAATGTATCTCTTCCAAAGCTCATTGTGATCACACTCAATCATCTTTGTATCTGGATTCCACCTGAAACCATCCTGACTTAGAATATCTTTAATTACTTTATACCTCTTCTTCAGCGTCTTCAGCCGATTGATAACTTTCTGATTATTCAAGTTTAAGTTGAAATATGTGTTTACAGCTACACAAGCTGCAGTGTATGCATTTTCATTGAAACATTTGTCAACTCTGTTTCCATTTTTTGCTTGAACAACCAGGGATTCAATGAGGCACTTATCCATTGGAATGGACCACACAACATTTCTTCCCTTATTTTTTATATCCCTTCTTTGCCCTTGCAGATCACAGTGCTCCATTTCTGCATGCAAACAACACAGAAATGAACACACTATTCAATCTAAACACATATTTAATATTGCTACCCTCATTTACTTAAACATGAAGAAAAGCTTGGGCGCAACGGTTAAAGTTGGTACCGTGTGACTAGGATGTCATAGGATTGAGTCCTGGAGTTGGTCTCTGTCTCTCTCAAATGTAAGATAAAACTACCTATAACAAGCCCAGTCGCCATGGTAGGAGATTTATAACACCAGGATTCCTTATTGTTATTTTCTTTTTAAACATAAAATATATCGTGAAATTTACAAACTTTTCGCGGAAGAAAAGGGGAAAAAAAAATGGTCTGAACTCATAAGTTCTGAACATTCCATACTTTGTGTGTTCTTATTTGTGTACAAATGCACATGCAGTACACCTCAAAGGTTGCATCAGAAAGCAACAACGATTAGGTTCATCAATATAATATTTCACATAAAAAAAGGAAGCTAAGGTTTCGTGCTAGTAATAGTTTCTATATTCACTTATATTCCAGGGTTCTTTTTTCTGAACACGGAAAAAAAAAATATTACAATTGAAATTCCTGCTAGTGCACTCTTCATCAGTTGAAAAAAATAAAACATTCTGAATTCTGACAACACCAGTCAATGAGGGTTCTAGGACCAGTGTTTTCTGTATAATATGTGTGTGTGTGTTTACATAAAAAATAACCAAATATTAGTTAAGTGTAACTCTAGTTAAAAGCAGAAAATAGATATAAGCCTGTAAAATATTTAAAACTATCAATAAAACAGGTCATACAAAATTTAATTTTGATTTCATAAGCTCTGAATTTATCTATATACTTAAAAGTTAATTTCATCAAACAGTAAATTATTTCATTTAAGAAGAAAAGTGGTACAGAATAAATATAAGCATTTAATGATATTATAGCCAGTCCATACCAAAAATATACATATCACACCCACAACTCACATGCACCTAATGGACCCATAATTAAGGACACATATCTCTGTTCTTCGCACCAAGCCAAAGTGAGTAAGTGACACAACCACGGTACATGTAATGTAACGTATATACAGACTCAATTAAGCAGTATCGATTAGATCATAATGCTCCCATCTTTAGTGATGGATCCTATGCAATCCTTTGGAGGATTTGGATAATGCTCACATCTTTATGGGTGATTTTTTCACCCCTAAACTTGTTACAGAATCCAAATTAGGATTATGTTCATGAAAGTTTCTATTTCTTTTGATGCAAAAAGACTGCAAACTACCGGCCTCAATGCAATCATGGTTGCAGCCTGTACAATAGTTAGCATTGCGTCAGTTGTGATGTGTATCATGGCCTTTATGACGTGAACTAGTTTTATATTTTCCCAGATCCATGTCTTCCACATTACCAATCATTGTCATCTCAAAATATCCCTAACCTTGAAATTCGCTCTACATTTGAGTGAGGACCTTGAAGCCCATTGCAGTCCTACCCAGCTGTTACACTCATTGTGTTGTGTTATTACATTGATGATTTTTCCGTGATTTTCATATAGAAAGTATTTATCGTTTCATGTGGTTGTGGGCACTCTATCACCAAAATATTTCAACCACATTATAATGCGGTCCGCATATTTCAAACTATAAATCCAATCTCTAATTGTATTTATTCTCTATTCTCTCTAATAAAATATATTATGAAATCAAAGTGAAAAAGAAGAAGAAAAACTATACGAAGACTTTGATGTTACTATAGATGTCTTTTTTCCCTCTTCTATATTTCAAATTTATAAAAAATTTATTTAAACCCAACCAAGTCTGAAATAAATAGTTAAATTTAATTAAATTCTAAGCCCTGCTCAAGCTTATACATCAGGACATTTCATTAATCAAGCCCAACCTCAAAATGTCAACTGAAACTGCATTCCTAAGCAGCTAACAAACAAAATGCTTTAAACTTGAAACTTACCACTTAAAAGCTCAAGTCCATGAAAAACGATTCCACAAAATGACCACTGTCAGCCACTTGACTTAAGAAGAAACTCTACCACTACTCCAATAATGTTTACTCTGATATCAAATATTGAATACACATGCAGACATAATAACTATTTTTCAAAAATCACATCGAGATGTTGATTTGGGCCCAAGAAAGCCCAATTTTTTGGCTTGCTTTTTTTACGGTCAAGCCCATGAAAAAATATGGGCTAATGGGTTGTCCTGTCAAGCTCGGCCCATTTTGATAGCTCTAACAATAACTAACTACTTCGAAAGAAGAAGAAAAAAATTACTCCCTCCAACCCTCCGTCTCATAATACTTGTCACATTTGCACTTATTCTCTATCTTAAAATAACTGTCACTTTAGAATACCAACACAACATTTATTAAACTACGAATATACCCTTATTTATTAAATGTAACTCCATTTAACTACTCTATTAACTAGAATTTGTAAGGATGTCTTAGTAAATGACATTAATTAATTTTCCCATTGAAATCAACTGAGTTAATCATTTCCTCAACAACCATGCAAAAACGGAGTACATTCTAATAAAATGAAGTCAAACATGCTACTCCTTTCATATTCACTACATTAACGAAGAACTACTACAACTAATAACAATAACATTTCATATTGACCTAAAACCCAAAATGTAGTTAATGCAATAGAAAATTCACTATACCAACAACTTGTAAGAACAATTATATTATTATTACAATGGAGTTAGTTACAATTGACAAACACATCATAAACAGCTTACTACAAAGTTTGAATTTGAATATCACAAAAAAAAAAAAAAATTTCAACTCAAAGTAATGAATAAAACTGAAATAATTACAGAAAATTAAACACAAGAAGTAGTGAATAGTGGAATGTGGAGAGGAATTACCCGATTACGAGAATTTGATTGTAGAGAGACGCATCAGCGGCGTCAATGGAGTGAAGGAAGACGGTCCTAGAAGGTTAGATGGATAGAAAGGGTTTTTCTCGGGAAAATGTGATGGGAAATTTTCGTTTGGATTTTCCCGAGAAAATAAAAAGTGGACCAGGTTCACCACGGTGAGGGATTTTGAATGAATGACCTATAGATGAGAGCCACGAGTGCAAAGATAATAAATATAGAAGGATTAGAAATTTAAATATTTTCTTTTTTGAGAAAAGAAATTTAAACATTCTCAATCCTCAAACTCCGAAAAAACTTTAATTAAAATCCTCAAAAAAAAATTAATTTTAATTAAGTCCCTAAAAAAAAGTTTTTTTTTTTGATAGATGGACAAAATGACAAAGTCATTATAAACTCACACATAAGTGGCGGTACCAGGGTTCGAATCCCCGATCGTGGCATCCGGCCTAACAATTTCAGCATTTTGCCAGTTGAGTTAGAACTTCTGAATCTAAAAAAAAGTTTAATTAAAGACTAAATTACACTTCATTTTCCGCTCTATTTTATGTTAAAATATAAATTTTCTTCACTTTTATACGTGAGAAACTTGAATTGCATTCTTTAACATTTTTATGTTAAAATCTAAACTTTTCTTTCTTAATAGTTTTTTTGTTATTATTTCTAATAATCTAGAAAAATAACAATCTATCACAGTTAAAAGAAAAATATTGTTGTGTGTCCATTTTAATATAATTAAAATTCGAATATATATTTTTCTTTGTTTTTGATTCATAGGTTCATTAACATCAAATTTTAAACCATATTATAAATATGAAACAACATGAAATAAAAATATATAACTATTCAAAAATAAATAAAAATATATAAAATTTACTGAAGTTGGTAAAATAAATTTATTTAAAAGCGAATTTTATATTCTAAATTATAAAATTAATAATAAATTATTTAAATTTAATTATTGTTGATAAATGTGTGTTCAAAGTTAGTAGATATTACAAAAATATTTATATATGTTAAAATAGATTAGAGAACAACGTATATTTAATTGTTAAATGAGATGTCGTAATTCAATAATCTGATAAGGGATGACAATATAAGTTTTACTATTCAATGGATATTATTGTATATTTTAACATAAGAAGAAAGTAAAGTGTAATTCAAGTTTCTATTGGAAAGAGAAATGTATTTTACTCTTAATTAAAAAATAGAAAATGCTAACTTATAACTCCTAATAGATTTTGGGTTAAAATCCAAAAAATCTAAAGTACTTTTCAACAATAGGGCATAAAACAATAATCGGAAGATATCTCTCTCAAAAGATAAAAAAAAAAATGTTGGGGGCCAAAAAAGCAAAATTGTAATAAACAATGTTGGGCTCCACTAAATTCCCGCCAAACGACATTGCTTGATTTGTTTATTAAGGAGTGTGTTTACTCTCTCTCAATTTCACAATGCCCTAGCAAAAAACTCTCCACATTCCAACGCATTGCTCTGTTCCTCCTCTCAACAAGAAGCAAGGTTTTGGCACCATCTTCGTCATTATTCACCAAAGGTATGATCTAAACCATTATTTCTCTCTTCTTCGCAAATCAATTTGTTACTATTGACCAAGTGATGTTATAACGCCCCGTTTATTTTGTGAAAACATTTTCTATTTTTCGTAAATATGGGTTTAAGAAGAACCGAGACTCTTAATGAAAACAATTTTTTGGCATTTTCATTGTTTTAAAAAATACACACACAATTGTTTTAAGAAATGAGAATAGAAAACGTTTTAAGAATAAAATATGTGTGAACTTTTGGTTTTGCCGTGATAAGAATTAATTTTCTAAAATTGATTCCGATTGAACGTGATTTTAAGGTAAAGTTATTTATGTTTAAATACATTCATGTAAAAGTGAGTTGAACTATAAAATTGTGTGTAAAAATCAATTCTAGAATTAATTCTGGAGGCAAAATCAATTACACTCGAAAGCAACCAAACATATTGGAATCAATTGTACACCTTCGGAATCAATTTTAACCCCTGTAGAGTTGAAACCAAACATACACGTTTTTCTTACTCCCTGTTATCTCTGCTGCTGGAGTTTTGTATGTAACCCTTTTTAACATGAAAAAATGCTAACCGTGAGTTTAATAGATGAGCACCACATTCATTTTACATGTCTATTTAGTTTAAAATTATATGTTGATAGAAAAACTTTTATGTGAGTTGGGTCTCGGGGCCTCAAGAGGGTCATGTAGTTTCAGATGCCCACAAATGCGGTTTTTGCATTGACAACAAGATTCAAACTTTGGTCCTTGTGAGATTTGAGCTGTCTCCTTACTAACAAAACTGACGTATGCTTGCGACTAGCACTACTAAAATGTCTATTATTCTGCCATTGAATGTTATAGTTGTGTTATAGAATGAAAATTGAATGCACTTGTTATTATAAAATGCACATATTTTTTAAACAAACTCATTTTGGATTTTTGTTTTTATCTGCAACATGATAGTGGATCCCAAAAGTGTGAGAAGAATGTCTACTGATGCGGAACATGATTTTGAGGAGAATGTAGGTGTTGTGGACAAGACAAATGAAGAAGATAGTGACTTTTATAATTATCATTCTGAAGAGCTTAAGACTCCAATAAGTTCGTCGGATGATGAAGAAGAAGAAGGAAGCAAGAACCCTGTGTACCCTCAATTCGATGAATCGGCAAAGTTTGGTTATGTAAGTCTTGAGCTTGGGATGTTGTTCACTAACCTATCAAGTTTTAAGACAGCTGTGAAGGATTACAATATCCATTTAAGAAGGGAGATAAAATGGGTCAAGAATGACAAGAATAGAGCTAGGGCAAAATGCAAGCAACAAGAATGCTGCAAGTGGGAGATCTTTTGTAGCTGGAGTGAGTTCTATCAAAGTTTTCAAATCAAGACTTTTGTTTCGAAACACACTTGCTGTAAAGAAGGGTTTAAAAATAAACAAGCTAATGGGAAATGGGTTGTTAACAAACTTGAGGACAAGATCAGAACCGAACCTGGCCTTAGTCGATGTGAAGCACGCGACTATCTAAAGCGCGATTTTGGGGTGGATGTAAGTGATTCGAAGATTTCTAGAGCTATGAAACGGGCTAGGGAATTGGTTGAAGCGAGTCAAGACGTGCTACAACCTGCTCCACTTTCAATGATACTGGCTAGTGAATCGGTTGAAGCGAGTGAAGACGTGGCGCTATCTGATCCACCTTTGCAACAAGATATACCTGCAAATGTTAGTATGCTTATGTGTCTATAGTTTCTGGTTTAATAGGCTACATTTGTTTTTATGATAAAACATAGATATAGTTTCTTACTTCTTGTTCTTACTGTTCTAATAAAACATAGATACAGTTTCTTACCTCCTGTTCATACTGTTCTTCTCTAAAAATACGCAGCAACTGTCAAAAGCTATCAAAAGGTGCATTGTGAAAAACTGTTTTATTGCATCTTTTTGATGAAAATAAATTGTTCCTTTGTATCTAGCACAATAAGAATTGTGTATATGGCACTGTCTATAAATTTAGCCCTTCTTTTTATAGTTTCTATTTTATGTGTTTTAATGCTACTTTATTGGCTCCAAATACAGACTTTGATTTAGATTTAAGAGGATTGTGGTTTAATGGTATTTTTCTTTACGTGGTTTATAGTTTTGATTATGACTTCTTCTCTGTAGGGACTGGCTTCCGCGAGTGTTGGGGATAATGTAGCTGCAACTCCCTCGGATAAATAGCACCTGCGAGGCTGTGACAACATTGGTTAAGCGTTTGAGATTCTATTTTCTGAAATTAAGGGTGTAAGTGCACACAATAGGTGCAACTTTTTGGATTTTATTTTCTGACTTTTATTGTGTGAATGCACATAGTAGGTGCTAACTTTTTGAGACTTTATTTCCAAATACTCACAATGTAAATGCACATAGTAGGTGCACACTTTTTGGATTCTAAAATGGTTGTCCTATGAATCAATACAATCTTGATATGGTAGATTCTATTGGAATTTGAATTGGTGCTTATTGGAATAATATGGAAGGTTCCATTTGAATTCATATTACTGCAGCAAGATTATTTTTATAGCCATGTGCTGTAATTTCGTCTTCAGCAGCAATGTTATTTGTTCTATAGCCTTTAACAATTGTGCTAGTTATTTATACCGAAAATCTTTATAATTTAGAATAATTTCTTGTATAATCTCTCCACTACAGTATTAGGGATCACACACTTATCATTTTATTGCAGTTTTAGCGATTCTGGCTGCAAAATTAAAGTTTTGGATGTATCTGTGATTGCAATTAAGGCTGCATCATCTGCATTTAATCACAGTTCTCTGCAACATAAAATAATGTGACAGACTGTTATCACGTCTGCAATTTAAAACTTTAGTTCTTACTCAATGGTTGATTAACTTGTTTAGTTTGCGCCAATAAAGTAATTACATGGAAACTAAAATCTCAGACTCATAACACCCAAGAGTGGAGAGTTTACAAACAAGACAAGTTGAATCTCTCACTTTTACACCTTTCAAGCAAATTTCCATTCCTATCAGCCAATTTATTCATTCTTCTTGCTTTCCAGCCTGAATTCTGAAGTGATCTAGTGCAGAATTACCATCTAGTCCTTTTCCATAGTAGTGTGAGACCAAGCCTTTAACCGATGTTTCTTTGTAAACAGGAGGATTCTCTGCTGTGAGCAACTCAGGTATAGGTCCATATAATTTTGAATTCTCGGGGGCAAGATGCTGCCTGAAAAAGCATGCTACTGAAACTCTTGGACCAATTTTTGGTGCCAGAACTCTATGTTGAACGCTTAGAAACTTATCGTTGGTGATTAGCTGCAAAAATTTGTTTAGATATTGAAGGCCAATTTGGATTAGCTTTATCTTAAAAGATTCACAATTAGGATTGAGAATATATAATTACAAATATAAGTATAAAGTAGCTTGATCTTGTTCTACGCTGGCTACAATTCTTCAATATAAAACAATAAAATATAAAGTTGGTGAACTTGGATAATTTTTTGAGTTTGGATGATTACTAGACATTAAATCAAGAAAAACCAGAAAGCAATTTTTGCAGCTGGAAGCAGTGAGTATTACTCAATTTGTTTTGTTTGTATGTTATTAGTTGAGGAATTTATGGCTTGCTTCTAAACAAGTTAAAAACATATTCTATGAAATATACTAGTAGCTAGAAGCGGTAAAACTTCGTAGAAGCACATGTACTAGAAAAACGCCGCTGTAGACGGAAAAATTAAGTTACAAGATGACATGTGTCCGCTGAATCATTCTATAATTAATAGTAGATAGATAGATAGATAGATAGATAGATAGATAGATATGACACTTCTACCTGCATCATGTCACCCAGGTTAACGACCAAAGCACCAGGAATCGGTGCGACATCAACCCATTGATTTTCGTGGAAAACTTGGAGGCCACCAAGTTGATCTTGTAAGAGAACAGTAAGGAAGCTACTATCAGAATGAGCACTTGTGCCAAAAGTGAGTTCTGGCTCAGGGCAAGGTGGGTAATAATGGGAAATTAGGAAAAGTCCTTCTGCACAATCTATGTCTTTAAGGTAACTGGAATTAAGGCCTAATGCTTCAGAAAGCAATTCAAACAGAATCATCCCCACTTTGTTAACATAGTCAGAGTACTTAATTGTTATATCTCTGCATGTAAACAAGTTAAATATATCAAAATCTGAATTTTTGTATATTTTTAGTTAAATGCAAGGTTTGTACCTAATTTTAAGTAAAAGCACAAGACCAACCATTGTACTGTAGTAATGATTCATTTTAAAGAAAATATGTAGGGGATCCATGCATTATGAACAAATGAATTTGATTGTAATAACTTATTCAGGTAGATGTAAAGCTAAATAAGTATTACTAGACAGTTTTGACAACATTATATAAATAAATTTCTAAATTTTTTAGTCAAAGTTTGTGCCTAACTTTGTAAACAAAAATGTCTTAAAAGTCTCCGTGAGCTTAGGTCATGGTTCGAACCTCAGATCTTGCATTTAATCACCTTAAAATGTGAATTTCTCGGATCCTCCACTTATTCACCTTAAAATATGAATTTCTAACCCCTAAGCTACTTAGATTAAAAAAAAGTATCAAAGAGAGTGCATGATAAATATACCTGCAAACTGTAGGCAGATCCTGAGGATCAAGAGGCTGAGGACCCATAACACAAGAAAGACTATCCCTCCAATTAACAGCTGGAGTAACATACAAATCAAAATTGGTATTAAAATAAGCTCTTTTAGTAATATCACGAGAATAAAACTCTTTCTTCACTTCAGTGTCTTGTTCATGAAATCTAAGCACCCCATCAATCATTTCATCCAAAACAGTAAATGGAATACCATGGTTGACCACTTGAAAGAACCCCCACTTTTCACTTGCATACTTTACTTTCTCAATTATATCTAAACGTGAACTTGAACTTGTTGGGTTTGTAAATAAAGGTCCAAAATCTATGATTGGAATACTAAGATTGGTTGAACTGGTTTGTTTGTTGTTATGTTCATGAATCTTATCATGAATGAATATCTTTGGGACTTTGGTCAAACCAGCATCTACAAGTCCTTTTACACCTTCTTTTGATTCATCAAGAAGCTTTAACTCTTTGTGTCTATCATAAACATGTTCATGGTCTTGTTTGATTTCTTCTAGATTTGTGTTCACCATGTTTGAGGTACTTTCTTTGACAGCAACTCAACAGATGAGATATTTGTCTTTGGCTTTTTGGGAAATTTTACAATGATGTCTAGAAAATAAGTACACTTCAATTTTGAAGATAAGTCAAAAAGAGAAATAACTAAACGATACCTGAGAAAAAAATAATAATTCTTGGGTGACATTAAAATTTGATAATATTGATGACTTTAGTGAATTTTTTTTATGAAAGAGAATGATATATGAATGATTAAAATAAGAGAGGTGATACGTTGACCATCATAAGTGCCACACACCTCTTCCACCACCATACATAAATGTGATACGTGGCCATGTGAGCCTCATCACCCAACCTAACACTCTCTTTTATATGGTGTGAAATTACTAAAACGTCTTTTCATATGAGGTGTATAATGGTGGTGAAAAATGGATGTCAATATAACATTATTGTTAAAATAAACTATTTTGATAAGATGTTAGAAGAGAGATAAGGCAAAGTCATTAATGCTACCAAAACTTGATGTCACTTAAGTGTAGGGCTGGAAATGAGTAACATAATTCAAAACTTTTGTTTTGTTTGTCAAAAATGTATATCTTGACCATTTAATTTTAAAAAAAAACACAAATTAAAATAAAATAAACTCATTTACCTAGTTGAAGCATAGTTAGTTGCATTGTAAGTATATGCTTCTCTTTTATAACTATTGCTCCTCTCTAATGTCGTTAAACTCCCCGATGTGGGACTAAATTTAGTGCAAATATCTTGGTTCAAAGCCCGTACAAGTGTCTTTTCTTTTCATTCTATTTTATTATAATTATTGTTAATTATTAAACAAATTAGTATTATTTCCTCTGCAAACAAGTACATAAATATCATAGGAAGTTTGTACTCTGTTAATACTTACTAACTAATATATATCGAGCTAGCTCATAAACCAACCGAGTCGAACTATATACAACTCAAGTTCAGCTCATTTATTTAACGAACTTATTTTTTAGCTCAAGTTTATCTCATTTGGTTCATGAACCAAATTCAACGAGTTAATTGTCGAATCGAGTTCCGAACTATTTTCGAGTTGGTTCGGTTCATTGCCAGCCCTAAGTGAAACCAAAAAAATAATGAGATTGTAAATAGTTTATTTGATTACTTCACACAAAATAAAAATAAAATATAAATCAAAGAGAGAATAATAATTTGACTAAATTATAATTTCAGTACTACTAATGTACTCATCACAATCATTAATGTTAAGTTAAAAGATGACAAATGGTACCATATTCTCTTAGAATACATGTTAATGAACTCAATAAAGAAATATTCATCTAAATACCCATCCTTCAATTTAATCAAACGACATGTAACAAAGCACGAGAGACTACAAGAGACAAATGGACAAGAGATGATCCAAGTCCAAAAATGACTAACTATTTACCCTTTTTTTTGAAGAATAACTATTTACCCATTTTCAAATTACAAAAATTACTGACAGAAAATAAAAGTTGGCCAAATTGACCATTAACACGTGCTAGCATTTTCCTAAAAAGTTGGTCAAATTGTCTAATGCCACATGGAGGTGTAGCGTGGTGGTATGCCACATAAGGTGGTCTACCCATCACTACTCATAGTTTTTCAAGCACTTCCTCGAATAAAAAATAAATTTGGTCAACTAAATAGAAAAGATAGATAGTAGGTGCAAACTTTTTGGATTCTAAAATGGTTGTCCTATGAATCAATACAATCTTGATATGGTAGATACTATTGGAATTTACTGCATTTAGAAATTGCTGTTATTTGAATCATATGGAAGATTCCATTTGAATTCATATTACTGTAGCAAGATTATTTTTATAGCCATGTCATGTGCTGTAATTTCGTTTGCAGCAGCAACATTATTTGTTCTATAGCCTTTATCAATTGTGCTAGTTATTTATACTGAAAATCTTTATAATTTAGAATAATTTCTTGGATAATCTCTCCACTACATGTTGTATTAGGGATCATGCTCTTATAATTTTATTGCAGTTTTAGCAATTCGGGCTGCAATATTAAACTTTTGACTTAGAAATCGTAGTTGAACTTAACACAACCCCACAAAACCGGCTTTAGAGTTCTTACTCTCCAATTGCAACAGACTGTTACCACATCTGCAATTTAAACTCCAGTCTACATAAACTTTAGAATTCTTACTCTGCAATTTAAAACTTTATGCCAAATGTTGTTATCAGAAAAATAAAGTAATTACATGGAAACTAAAATATCTCATAAGAACAAGATTGTAGAGTTTACAAACAAGACATGTTGAATCTCTCGCAATTACACCTTTCAAGCAAATTTCCATTTGTGTCAGCCAATTTATTCATTCCTCTTGCTTTGCAGCCTGAATTCTGAAGTGATCTAGTGCAGAATTACCATCTAGCCCTTTTCCATATAGTTTCGAGACCAAGCCCTTTACTGATGTTTCCTTGTAAAGTGGAGGATTCTCTTGTGTGAGCAACTCTGCTATAGGTCCATATAGTTTTGTATTTTCAGGGGGAAGATGCTGCCTGAAAAAGCATGCTATTGAAACTCTTGGACCAATGCTTTGCGCCAGAACTCTGTGTTTAACGCTTAGAAACTTATCGTTTGTGATTATCTGCAAAGAAAGTGTTTAGACTTTGAAGGACAATTTGAATTAGCTTCTATCTCATTAAATTTACTGGTTGATGATTTTACGTTTTGCTTCTAAACGACTTGAAAGCTTCTTTTATAAAGTATACTAGTAGAAACGAAACTGCGTAGAACCACAGGAACTAAAATATGTCTTAGTTATAAATATAAATTTCTACCTGCATCATGTCACCGAGGTTAACGACCAAAGCGCCAGGAATCGGTGTGACATCAACCCACTGATTTTCATGGAAAACTTGGAGGCCACCAAGTTGATCTTGTAAGAGAACAGTGAGGAAGCTACTGTCAGAATGAGCACTGGCACCAATAGTCAGTTCAGGCTCAGGGCAAGGTGGGTAATAATGGGAAATTAGGAAAAGTCCTTCTGCACAATCTATGTCTTTAAGGTAACTGGAATTGAGGCCTAATGCTTCAGAAAGCAATTCAAACAAAATTGTTCCCACTTTCTTAACATACTCAGAGTACGTCGTTGTTATGTCTCTGCATGTAAACCAAGTTAAATAATATCAGGCTTAGTTTGTGTAATAATAATTTATATAATAATGGAATAACTAAGTTGTTTGTCACAGCTCTGAAACAAGGGTACTCCGAATTTCATGTTGTACCTGTACCTAGTTTCACATATTCTAATGTTGTAGTTGACAACCATGGTTATCATTATCTAGTCGATATTAAAATTGTGAATCGGGAAGACCTATTTTCCGAAACGTGTATTGAATTTATTGATGAATACATGATCAATGAAATATGACATTTTTAAGTAAAAACAAAGTGTTTGCACAAAAGCTTAAGCGCTTATATGATATTGAAACTTCAAAATAATTAAAGACTCAATTTATAAATCAAGATGACAAAAGAAAGTGGCAAGAAACACCAAGTTGACGAAAAATAGTGGTAATCTACACAAAGATAAGGGCAAGCTGCTAATCATCTAATGAATTGAGGTTCATTGAAATGCATCGAGATTCATGTCAAAAATAGATATACGCAACAATTCATATCAATAGGACTCAGTTTTGTTTCGAATACAAGTTACATGTATCATAAGATATATAACCATGTTGTCGGCCTATAAAACAAGCATATTATAAATCAGTATAGGTTGAACCATAGTTAGTATACATTAAGCAGTCAGGATAGAGAAATTGACCTGCAGATCATAACAAGAAGGTCTGTGTAACTAACAGCAGGCATGCTGCTATACTTATTCTACTCTGAATACTCCATCCGATCCTGTTTATAATAGAAAGGTGGATCAACAAAGGTTGATGTATCTGATTCAATTGAGATACATCAACTTTCGTTGACCAAACTTTTTCTTATAAATAGGACCGGAGTTTCAAACTTTAAAAACTACAAATGATAAAGAACAAAAATTTCTAAAAAAGACACTTGAAAATTAAAGAGTACATGAGAAATATATACCTGCAAACTGTAGGCAATTTCTGAGGATCAAGAGGCTGAGGACCCATAACACAAGAAAGAGTATCCCTCCAATTAACAGCTGGAGTAACAAACAAATCAAAATTGGTATTGTAATACACCCTTTTACCACTATCGCGAGAATAAAACTCTTTCTTCATTTCAGTGTCTTGTTCATGAAACCTAACCACTCCATCGATCATTTCATCCAAAACAGTAAATGGAATACCATGGTTGACCACTTGAAAGAATCCCCACTTTTCACTTGCATACTTCACTTTCTTAATTATTTCTAAACGTGAACTTGAACTTGTTGGGTTTGTAAATAAAGGTCCTAAATCTATGATTGGAATACTAAGATTGGTTGAACTAGTTTGTTTGTTGTTATGTTCATGAATCTTATCATGAATGAAAATCTTTGGGACTTTGGTCAAACCAGCATCTACAAGTCCTTTTACACCTTCTTTTGATTCATCAAGAAGCTTTAACTCTTTTTGTCTATCATAAACATGTTCATTGTCTTGTTTGATTTCTTCTATATTTGTGTTCACCATGTTTGAGTTGCTTTCTTTGACTTTTTTTGGAAATTGTACGATGATTTCTAGAAAATAAGTACACACTCCAATTTTGAAGATAAGTCAAAAAAAGAAAGAACTAAATAATTTTTTGATGAGAGAGTGATTGGTTAGGAGGACAATTATTAATGTTAAATTAAATAAGTACTCATCACAATCATTAATGTTAAATTAAAAGAGGACAAATGCTAACATGTGTTCTTCATATACATGTTAAAGAAATAGTCACCTACATACTCATCCTTCAGATTAATCAAACGGTCAGTACACAGAGAAGGAAAAATCACAAGAGACAAATGGCAGGAGAAATGATAAATGACTAACTATTTACTCATATATATTTTTTGAACTAACTATTTACCCATCTTAAAATTACAAGAATTACTAACAAAAAAAGAAAAAATTGACCAAATTGACCATTAATGTGTGATAGTATTTTCCTTTAGTATTTAGGATCTTTTTCTACTGAAAATGCTTCCAAAACCTTTACGTTTCATTGGAATGAGTCTGTGATGGTTCGCCTCGGCCACCACCGAAGGGAAGTACTTCTTCTCACTTCACACCCAAACACACCAACCATGTTATCCTATATGAGTCTGTGATGGTTTTATTTTTGTTTTAAGAACCATGCTAAATATATTAATGTAATTATGAATGATATTTAGTTTTAATAACTCTTTTGGTTGATCCATATGGGCATGCGGATCCTACTTAGTGTGATAAGACTTCGTTTCTATTGTTGCCATTGGTCTGTGGTGGGTGAGATAAAGTTATTGTCTCTGTTGCAAAGAAACTTCTGCTTGAAGGCGTGTCTCAACTTTAGACATTGGGTTAACGTTTTTGACGGAGAAAATTTATTTGGTTGACGGAGGGACCAAAACGTAACATTAATTAGTTGGGGGACCAATATGAAAACAACAAATAAGTTAAGGGACCAAATATTCAATTTAGCCAATGGTAAACTAAGGTCAGCTAGGCCCCAAATTTCTTGTGTTCATACAGAAAATAAAACAATCTTCCCTGTGTTGCAGTTCAGAACTTCAAAAGAAGTTTTTGAACTAGTTAATTACCAAATAATCATATTTTGAACTGTTCAGAACCAGTTCAGCACCAAAAAAACAGTTTGGTTCATACATGAAAAGTTCATGTGATGTTGTAGCTGTTCAGTTCAGTTTGCATACAAACAGTTTGGTCGGGACTCGGGGCTTTGTGGTGAACCTGAAGTTTTCAGTTTGGCTGAACTGTAAAACGAACCAAAGAACCAGTCTGGTTTGGGATGATCCTGAACTGTTTAGTTTGGCCGAACATGGTAAGCTGAACCAAAGAACTAGTTTGATTTGAGGCGAACTTGAACCGTAAAACTGTTAAATTCAGGTTCAGTATTCTTTTCTTAACTGAACGGTGTCCATGCCTAACTGATCCGCTAGAGACTTTCCAATATATATTCTATAATAACAAGATCTGTACATACAAAAACAACAAAGCTTTTCCCACTTGATATATTAGGTACATGATAAATTGACAACCATAGATTGTCTTAAAATGGTGTAGAATAACTTGCAGAACAAGTTAACTTGCTGTGCAAGTTAACTAGTGCCAAGTAAGTTCATCAGAATGCTGTCATGTAAAAATTTCAAAACAGAACATTTAACTCTAAATCTCTTTTAGTCGTTGTTAAGCATAGTTTTCCTCTGTCTCTAATTATACGTACAATTGTGGTCTATTCTCCAAACCAGCATAGGATACATGATTTTTTCTAACTGCATAAATCCGAAGAGTCTTCACTTTCTTGGCATTCAATCTTCCTGTTCGATTGTTCGATTATCACAAAGGAAATAGGTGTTGTCCCAATATCGTTACCTTGGTAAAATGTTTGAGACTGTTACATCATTGATAGAAGGATCCTTGAAACTTTTCGAGGTATATGAATCATCAGAGGTCATTCTTCCGATTGAAAATGCAGGTTGTTTGGGTTTTGGAAGGGTCATTGTGTCACTAGCCAACATTACAACAACAGTTGACATGGTTGGTCTATCAGCTGCATCTTCTTGAACACACAATAGACCAATGTTTATGCACCTCACAACTTCATTTTCATCTATACAGGAATTTTCTAGTACCGAATCCATTATTTCCAAACATGGTCCTGCACACCATTTTCTCCATGTCTGCAAGTTTTTGTTAATATTGTTCAGCTGTAGCTAAGACTATTGTTTAAATTTTTGATCAGATAAGAATGAAAAACTCACATATAAAAGAAGACTCTGACCATGTTCTGATAGATAGAATCCAGTATTCTTTTTCCCACTAATGATTTCCAAAACCAGTACTCCAAAACTGAATACATCGGTTTTCACAGAGAATACTCCTTCCATTGCGTATTCTGGTGCCATGTATCCACTATTGTAAATCAATAGAAGTTTGTTATTTTACTTACATCAAGGAATATATGACAGAATTTCATTAAAAGTATTTTTGGGATAAGTATAACTCACTAAGTGCCCATTATTCGTCTTGTATTTGCCTGGCTCTGACCTATGTCAAATGCCCTTGCCAATCCAAAATCTGATATTTTGGGATTCATTTCATGATCTAACAGAACATTGCTAGCTTTGAGATCTCTATGGATTACTCTTAGTCTAGAGTCCTCATGTAGGTATAAAAGACCTTTTGCTATTCCATTGATAATGCTCAAACTTAGTTTCCAATTTAGTTCCTTTCTCTTTTCATTATCTGACAACAAAAAGACAGAAGAGATCTCAACAACATTGTTTTCATATTGTACATGCAAATAACGAAAATAATATTGTTCTTGTTCTTTTTTGACTGAAATTTTGTTTCTGTTTTCACTAAATAAATATTTGCAAATAGGAAACACAACGAAAAATGAGGCAGTTTTAAAAATAAAAATATAAACAAAACGAATAAATAAAATAAAATATTTTATGATATCTAATAGGTCTTTTGTTTGCTTCTATAATTTTATTAATTATTTTCACTTTTAAGTGCCACCTAAACAAGTCCTGAGGGAACTAGCAAAAACCAGATAGAAAGTGTTGGCCTTAGCATGGACAAAATGCATTATTTATTGACTTTTCATAAGATATCTCGACGGTAGTTTCACATAAAGATCTGGAAAACAAAATGAGCCACAACTTTCCTGGGGATTATGACTGGAGTTGTTGCTTTCATTCACCAAGTAAAGAGATATCAATATTATATAGTTCAATTCATGATACTCTTATGACACAATAAAGTTGTACCTTATACTCCCAACTACTTCATAGCCCTCATCATTAATATTGACTAGTCTGAAATAAAAGATATTTTTTAAACTAAAAATCAACAGAAATGGAGAGAAACAAGTGCGAAGTTGGGTCATCAAGCTTAAAAATGTTGGTTGTTTGAGTGTTGAAAATTAATTAAGTAGAATTCATAAAATGTTAAAACAAATATAGCACTAATTGAAATTAAAAAAGTTTCCTTCAACTCCTAGCAATGTAGTTATCTGATAACATACCAAACAGGTGAAAGTCGAGACTTGCATTCGGCATAAACTCATAAACAAGTAGCTTTTCATTTCCTTCCAAGCAGCATGCTAAAAGTCTTACAAGGTTGCGATGTTGCAATTTCGCTATAAACATTACTTCATTCTTGAACTCCTCTGAGCCTTGACCAGAAGTTCTTGAGAGCCTTTTTACTGCTATTTGTCTTCCATCCGGAAGAATTCCCTATAAAAGTTTGAAGCCAAACTAAAATCATAAGGAAAAGTGATTATATTAAATAACCTATTTAAAAATTCCAAATCATAAATACCTTATACACAGATCCAAATCCACCTTCCCCTAATTTAGATGTTTCTGAAAAGTTATTAGTACAATGTTGAATTGTGATCAATGGGATTGTAGGAAGATCTGCATTCAGTGTTTCCTCATATGCAGGTGCCAGCCAATCTATAAAAAATGTTTGTTTAATTAATATTTGACAATCTGAATTAAATGACAATATTTGAATATGTGAAATATGCTATCAAACAAATTCTAGCATTTATTATTCTAGGAAGTTACCTTTTCTAACTCTATTTTTGCACCAGAAGCAGTATATAGTGAAACTTAGCAGAATTACTGATCCCAGAACACTTAAGCCAATGATCAAGTTTCTTGACTTAGTACTAGTACCCTTCTTTTTTGCCGTTACTGTAACTATAACGGAATAAAAGAGGAATATTTATTTTTATTTACTGCAAATTAATCACCAGAAGTAAATAGAACCTCAAAGTAATTGATGTGTCACCTGTTTGTGGATCAGGAACAAGTACTGAAGGTGATTGCTCATGGTTCAGATAGAACATATAATCATCATACCTAATCAGACAACTAGCAGATCCAACATGCCAGCCTAACTTATGTTCACAACATATGGGAACCTTTGCTAACATAATCTCCAAACACTGTCTGCACCTTTCATTTGTAAGATCTCTACTGCATTGAACCAGTCCATATCTACTCTCAGTAGAACTCAAATAGAAACCACCCATATAGTACAATTGGTTGCTTTCATTAGTTGCTTTTTTGATCAAAATTTTCATCAAATCCTTACTTTTCTGAATTTCTATTGCATTAGAGACGGTTTTGGATCCAACATGAGTCCAATTAGGGTATGTTGAGATTTTCCCAAAGAAATTCTCATTTGAGTACCTCAAAGTGCAGAAGCTGTACAATATACTAGCGGAGACTCTATTGGGGCAGCGCTCAAGAACTTCTCTGCTAACAGAAGCAACACAGACTTCACAAAAGTATACATCGCCACGACAATCATAGAGACCATACACTGCATCTCCTTTTGTTGTGTTGTCGCCTATACTGGTGTAGTTATAACCTTTGCTTGTGGCTGCATCAGCAGATAGATATGAAAGGATGCTTTTGAGATTTGTTTTGTATGCATTGCTAAGAACCTTTGGTGTTGAGTAATTACAGTCATCCCCCACATAAGTGGGCGATTCAGCTTTTGTAATGAGTTGTTTGAAGCTTATATATAGTATGAAAGCAAAAAGTATTGGTGTCAAATTTAGTTGTCTTCCTTCCATGGAGTACTATGTTCCTATTGCATGACTCCAAATATTGCCAATGATGTTGTAATGATAATTGGGCTATTATATTTGTAAGCCCTAAGAAAATGATGTTGTAATGATAGTAAATTTTTGAGTCATGAATTTATGTTTACCAAGTCCACTCATCACGTGTTTGTATTAATATATATGTTTACCGGCCTCATGTTGAGAAATGACTCAAAATTAGTGTGCTGTGACTGCTCTAAATCGTCGCAATTTTCTTGGCAGAATAAATGGTTTCTTCTGGCGTCAAAATCGTAATGTGATTTGTGGCAGGCGTGACACGATTTGTGGATAAGGTTTTTGTACCTTGGGTTGTATGTTCGAATCGTAACGCGATTCTAACAATCATGATGTGATTTTGTCTGTCCCTGTGTACAATTTAAGCTTTCACACCTCATTTGTTGAAAAAGCATGGTGAATCTCATATATGGAAACCAAATGAGGGAACTTTTAGGGTATTTAGATACTAAAGGTTGAGGGTCTTTGGGTGAGGTTCAAAGATCAAGATGGGAATCTTGGAGAACCAAAAGAGGGGCTCTTGGTAGAGGGTTGGTGCCTTTTAGGGAGAAATTTGCTGGTTGGGAAACACATGACTGAAGGGACATTTGTGAGCAACTTGGTGAGTCTTGTGAAACCAAAAGAGAAGATCCTTAGTGAAATCAAAAGCTACAGGTTGATTCTCTTTTGGGGGTAGATTCTAGAGTTGGGAAACAATTGGGAAACACCTTGGGAGAGTGAAAATCATTGACTGTCTTGTTCATGAGAAGAGATTGTGAAAATGGTAGAAATTAGGGTTTGTTCTCTGTGAGATGATTGATGTTTATTTCTTGTAACCCTTTTGTATCTCTTTGCAAAGAAGTCTTTGATAGTGGACTGGAGAGATCAATCTCTCCCCCAGAGTAGGTCATTGTGGGAGCGAACTGGGTAAACATTTCTTGGTGTTGTTATCTTCTCTCTACTTTCTTTACCTTGTTTTTTTTTTGGTTTAATTGTGGTTTTCCTATGCACTTTATTTCTAGATTAGATCTAAATTGTTGTTGTTGTTGTTTGTGGTTATTTTGGTTACTGGTTGCCATTGATACTTGGGCCACGAATCTAAATTTCATTGATGTGAAATTTGGAGCTACCGAATTCACAACAATTGGTGCCCATGGGGGAGAAGTTTTTCAAGTGTGCACCATGGGTACCAAAGTTGATGTCTTGGAGACGGAAGAAAGCATGGTTCAACGAAAGTGTATGCAAGCTTTGAAGGGTGAGGTTATGAGGCCGATCACCCTAGCACATAAAGTGTGAAGAGAGGATGTCATGATGGTGATGTCGTGGTGGTGATGTGTGTGTTCTCAATGGTCAAGTTCGGTCCAGAGAGGAAGAGGTAACAATACTCATGTTCAACCATAGAGGTGGAGTTGCAAGGTGAAAGACATAGTGGGTGTATGCGCTTGGAAGTTGAGGTAGAGAAAGTTTAACTTGAGGTGGAGTTGATGACACCAAAAATGGTACGACTATGGAGACCTTGGGTGCTATGCTCTAGTTGTGAGCAAAGGAATTCTTCAAGAGGACAAAAGACATATCGGGGGTTGAAAAATGTATGGCACGACTTCTAAGATTACTGAAAAAGACCAATGGTAATTGGAGGCAAGTGAATCTTCAAGAGGACAAAATTGATCACTCTAGGGAGCTGAAGAGGATATGGTGCAGACTTGTGGAACTACCTAAAATCCTAGTGTAGTTGGATGTAAGGAACTTCAAGAGGGCGGAAGGAATTCCGAGGTTTGAAAAGGTAAAAGTGAAAACTTGTGGAACTACAAGGTATAGTTGGATGAAAAGAATCAGACTTGGAAATTTGTGGAACTACCGATGGTGGTTGGATGCAAGTGGAGATTGGTGTGTGGATCAAGGTTCAAGCAAAGCTTTGTACTTGATTGGTTTTGTCTTGAGGAATAGTTCAAGCCAAGGTTAAGGAGTAAGGTGGTTGATGGTAAAATTGGCATCACCACAAATTTAGAGTCAAGGTGGAGAATTGTTGAGAAATTACTCAAAATCAGTGTGCTGTGAAAGCTCAGTCGTAACACGATTTTGGTGGCGCGTTGCGATTTTCTTGGCAGAATGAATGGTTTCTTCTGTGTCAAAATTGTAACGTGATTTGTAGCATGCGTGACTCGATCTGTGGATAAGGTTTTTGTACCTTGGGTCGTACGTTACAATGGTAACGCGATTCTAACAATCATGACACAATTTTGTTCGTCACTGTGTACTATTTAAGCTTTCACACCTCATTTGTTGAAAAAGCTTGGTGAATCTCATGGAAACCAAAGAAGGGAACTTTTAGGGTATTTAGATACTAATGATCGAAGGTCTTTGGGTGAGGTTCGCTTCAAGATGTGAATCTTGGAGAACCAAAAGAGGGGGCTCTTGGGAAAGGGTTGGTGCCTTTTGTGGAGAGATTCATGGGTTGGGAAACACATGAGTGGAGGGTCATTTGTGAGCAACTTGGGTGAGTCTTGTGAAACCAAAAGAGAAGATCATTAGTGAAATCAAAGGCTAAGGGTTGATTCTCTTTTGGGGTAGATTCTAGAGTTCGGAAACAATTGGAAAACAGTTTGGGAGAGTGAAAATCATTGAGTGTCTTGTTCATGAGAAGAGATTGGGAAAATGGTAGAAATTAGAGTTTGTTATTTGTGAGCTTGTTGGAGCTAATTTCTTGTAACCCTTTTGTATCTCTTTGTAAAGAACTCATTGATAGTGGACTGGAGAGATCAATCTCTTCCCATAGTAGGTCATTGTGGGACCGAACTGGATAAACATTTCTTGGTGTTGTTATCTTCTCTCTACTCTCTTTATCTTTTTCATTCCTTGGTTCGATTATGGTTTTGCTATGCACTTGATTTCTAGATTAGATCTAGATTGTTATTGTTGCTTGTGGTTATTTTGGTTACTGGTTGTCATTGATACTTGTTCCACGAATATAAATTTCATTGATGTGAGGTTTGGAGTTACCGAATTCACAACACCACAAAGATTTGTTTTCCATGCTTTGCATTAAGTTGACTAATGATTTCTCTACCAACTTGTCATGCTTTATCTTTCGTTAATAATTTCTATACAGAAGTACACATTTTGTGGTTTTTTTGCTCTTACTGTCTCTGTGTATACAGAATTGTGTTTATGGCTTTCATTGGTGCTCTTATTCCAGCTTCTTTAATAGAACATATCTTTTACCTGAACATCAAAATACAGGTACGTATGCGATATTATATGTGTTTATCTTTATATATCGCTTACTTTTAATCTTCTATAACAAATGCACATTTTAAAAATACACAAAAACCTAAATTCATTGTATTTGACATTCATTTGAGAGTTCTTTGCACTGATGTACTTGTTTATTGAATATTATTTCCTCTTTTAATGTCTTTAGTCTTTCTAATTCTAAATTGACCCTTCTATCTAAAAAGGTGTTTCATGAATTAGCTGAAACTGAACTTTGGATTTGGTCTACAAGGTTAATATGGGTCTCTGACAGTGCATTGAGGCTGTCCAACATATTCTATAATAACAAAGATCTGTAGGTACATCCATAACTGACAACCATAGAATGTTGTCGTGTAAAAATTTCAAAACAAAACATTTAACTCTATCTCTTTTAGTCGTTGCTATGTATAGTTTTCCTTAGTCTTCCTCTGTTTCTAATTATATGTACAATTGTGGTCTATTCTCCAAACCAGCATAGGATATATGCTTTTGTCTATCTGCATAAATCCAAAGAGTCTTCACTTCCTTGGCATTCGATCTTCCTGTTTGATTACAACAAAGGATATCTGTGTTTGTTCCGTTAACCTTACCTTGGTAAAATGTTTGAGACTGTTACATCATTGACGGAAGGATCCTTGAAACTTTTTGAGGTAGATGAATCATCAGAGGTCATTCTTCCGATTGAAAATGCAGGTTGTTTGGGTTTTGGAAGGATCATTGTGTCACTTGCCAACATAACAACAACAGTTGACATGGTTGGTCTATCTGCCGCATCTTCTTGAACACACAAAAGACCAATGTTTATGCACCTCACAACCTCATTGTCGTCGATACATGATTCTCCAAGTACCGAATCCATTATTTCCAAGCACGTTCCTTCACACCATTTTTTCCATGTCTGTAAGTTATTGTGCATATTGTTAAGCCCTAGTAAACTCTAATGTACATAAATTCTTGATCACATAAGAATGAAAAACTCACATATAAAAGAAGACTCTGACCATGTTCTGATAGATAGAATCCAGTATTCTTTTTCCCACTAATGATTTCCAACACTAGTACTCCAAAGCTGAATACATCGGTTTTCACAGAAAATACTCCTTCCATTGCGTATTCTGGAGCCATGTATCCACTATTGGAAATCAATAGAAGTTTGTTAGTTTTTCTCACATCAAGGAATATATTACAAAGAATTCCATTAATTTTCAACCAAGTAAAACTCACTAGGTGCCCATTATTCGTCTTGTATTTGCCTGGTTCTGGCCTATGTCAAATGCCCTTGCCAATCCAAAATCTGATATTTTGGGATTCATTTCATGATCTAACAGAACATTGCTAGCTTTGAGATCTCTATGGATTACTCTTAATCTAGAGTCCTCATGTAGGTATAGAAGACCTTTAGCTATTCCATTGATAATGCTCAAACTTAGTTTCCAATTTAGTTCCTTTCTCTTTTCATTATCTGACAATCAAAAGACAGAAGAGATCTCAACAAAACTGAAGGGCATATGTTGAGTTTGAAAAATATGTATTTTATTTTCATTTTTTTTACATGGAAATGGTGATAGTAAACACAAACCTAGAATGACTCAGTTTTAAAATTAAAAATGAAAACAAAACGAAAAAAAAAATACTGATTTATAATAGGCCTTAATTATAAAAGTGCCACCCAAACAAATCTTGAGGGAACTAGAAAAAACTAGATAGTAAGTGTTGGCCCTAGCAAAAACTATTTTGTATGCATTATTTATTGACTTTTCATAAGATATCTTGACGGTAGTTGCTTTCATTCACCAAGTAAAGAGATATCAATATCATATAGTCCAGTTCATGATACTCTTATGACAAGTATTAGTGCACAGTAAAGTTCTACCTTACTCCCAACTACTTCATAGCCCAAATCATTAATATTAACAATTGACTAGTCTGAACTACAAGATATTGCACTAATTGAAATTTAAAAAGTTTCCTTCAACACCAAGCAATGTAGTTATCAGATAACATACCAAACAGGTGAAAGTCGAGACTTGCATTCGGCATAAACTCATACACAAGTAGCTTTTCATTTCCTTCTAAGCAGCATGCTAAAAGTCTTACAAGGTTGCGATGTTGCAATTTCGCTATAAACATTACTTCATTCTTGAACTCCTCTGACCCTTGACCAGAAGTTCTTGAGAGCCTTTTTACTGCTATTTGTCTTCCATCTGGCAGAATTCCCTATAGAAGTTTGAAACAAAACTAAAATTATAAAGAAAATTAACCATATTAAATAACATATATTAAAAATTCCAAATCATAAATACCTTGTAAACAGAACCAAAACCACCTTCCCCTAATTTAGATGTTTCTGAAAAGTTATTAGTACAGTGTTGAATTGTGATCAATGGGATTGTAGGCAGATCTACATTCAATGTTTCCTCATATGCAGGTGCCAGCCAATCTATTAAAAAAGTTTGTTCAATTAATATTTGATAATCTAAATTAAATGACCATATTTGAATATGTGAAATATACTACCAAACAAATTACCATGTATTATGGTAGGAAGTTACCTTTTCTAACTCTATTCTTGCACCAGAAGAAGTATATAGTGAAACTTAGTAGAATTACTGATCCCAGCACACTAAAGGCAATGATCAAGTTTCTTGACTTACTAGAACCCTTCTTTTTCGCCGTAACTGTAACGGAATAAAAAAGGAATAATTATTTTAATTTACTGCAAATTAATCACCAGAAGTAAATAGAACCTCAAAGTAATTGATGTGTCACCTGTTTGTGGATCAGGAACAAGTTCTGAAGGGAATTGCTCAAGGTTCTGATAGAACATATAATCATCATACCTAATCAGACAACTAGCAGATCCAACACGCCACCCCAACTTATGTTCACAACATTTGGGAACCATTGCTAACATAATCTCCAAACACTGTCTGCACCTTTCATTTGTAAGATCTCTACTGCATTGAACCAGTCCATACCTACCCTCAGTAGAACTCAAATTGAAACTACTCATATAATACAATTGGTTGTTTCCAGTAGTTGCTTTTTTGATCAAAAATTTCATCAAATCCTCACTTTTCTGAATTTCTATTGCATTAGAGACGGTTTTAGATCCAACATGAGTCCAATTAGGGTACGTTGTGACTTTCCCAAAGAAATTCTCATTTGAGTACCTCAAAATGCAGAAGCTGTAAATTATAGTAGCGGAGACTCTATTGGGGCAGCGCTCAAGAACTTTTCTGCTGGCAGAAGTGACACATAATTCACAATAGTATACATCGCCACGACAATCATAGAGACCATACACTGCATCTCCTTTTGTTGTGTTTTCGCCTATGCTGGTGTAGTTATAACCTTTGCTTTTGGCTGCATCGGCAGATAGATATGAGAGGATGCTTTTGAGATTTGTTTTGTATGCATTGCTAAGAACCTTTGGTTTTGAGTAATTACAGTCATCCCGCATATAAGTAGGTGATTGAGCTTTTGTAATGAGTTGTTTGAAGCTTATATATAGTATGAAAGCAAAAAATATTGATTTCAAGTTTAGTTTTCTTCCTTCCATGGAGTACTATGTTCCTATTGCATGACTCCAAATATATTACCATTGATGTTGTTAATGATAATTGGGCTATTATATTTATAAGTCCCAAGCAAATGATGTTCTAATGATGATTGAGCTATTATATATATATATATATATACACACACACACACACATAAATATATAAGTCCTAATCAAGTATGTTGTAATGAGAATAAATTTTTGAGTCAAGAATTTATGTTTACCAAGTCCACTCTTCATGTATTTGGATTAATATATATGAAAGAGAAATTATTTAGAAGTTTTTATGACTATTCAACTGACTACTACTTTGTTTGCCGGCCTCCAAGTTTAATTGAATTGTTATCTTTCCTTATAAAATTGACTAATGATTTGCATTAAATATACAAAATGTAGTTAAGTTTTGACTAATGATTTCTCTACCAACTTGTCTTGCTTTATCTTTACTTAATGTTTTTTATACAGCAGTACATATTTTAAGGTTGTATTGCTCTTACTGTCTCTGAATATACAGAGTTGTGTTTATGGCTTCTCATTAATACAGGTACCGTATGCGATATTATATGTGTTTATCTTTACATATCTCTTACTTTTTATCTTCTACAACTTCAGCACATTTTAAAAATACACAGAAACCTACAGACACTGTATTTGACATTCATTTAAGAGTTCTTTGCACTAATGTACTTGTTTATTGAATATTATTTCCTCTTTTAATGTCTTTAGTCTTTCTAATTCTAAATTGACCCTTCTAGATAAAAAAATTGTTGCATGAATTAGCTGAAACTGCTGAACTTTGGATTTGGTCTACAAGGTTAATATGGATCTCAAACAGTGCATTGTCCAATGTTTGCGGAAGAGGTAATATACTTTTTCCTTGACTATTACTTTTTTATTAGACGGTGCATTGTGTCACTTCTGAAATATAACTGGAATATCACATTCCATGCTATGTGAGATTCATTTCTAAAGTAACAAGTTAATCTTCGTCTAAGGAGCTTTTTCGATCACAAATAAAATTATAAAACCAAAATGAATGACATTTAATTCAAGGCTGTCTTCTATTTTAGTAATAGTTTGTTTAATTAAGGCTAGCTCGCAGAAAAGTATTTATCACGTTACAAGCTAGTTTGCGGAAACTTCTACACAAACATTTATGCAAAAAATATTAAAGGAATCAACTATCTAGGTGAAACAATAGTTATGGGTACTTCATCAACATAATTATCTTTATAACTTTTTAAAGTTGGATCGTCCTCCGTCATTCTTCCAACTGAAAATGCCGGTTGCTTGGGTTTTGGAATGGGCATTGTGTCACTACCTAGCATAGCAACTACGGTGGACATGGTTGGTCGATCTGCAGCATCTTGTTGTACACACAATAAACCAATGTGTATGCACTTCATAATCTCACTTTCAATGTATGATTTTTTGTGGATTGGATCAATTAATTCCAAACTTTTTCCTTCACACCAAAGCTTCCAAGTCTATATACAAATATGAAAAGTTAGACGCTTTAGTTGAAACATTGTTAGAAAAATGTTAAAATACTTTTATTTTTTGATAGTTGGTTCATGATATGATATGCCATTAGAACCCTTATGTTCAAGTGACCTAATATTTCCTACTTGCTTCCTCAGTATTTTCCCAAAGAAAAATGGTTAGAAGTAAGCAGAAGGTATGTTTGTATATTATCATTGTTTTATATCCGATTGAATCACATTTAGAGGGCTTGCAAGAATTTAACGAAAGTATAAAACTATTTATGTATGTATTCTAATTGGAATAGTTGGGTCGTTAACTTCATTTTTCATCTAATATCAGTTTGTTGATGAAATGTGATCAGAGAAACTCACATATAATATAAGACTTTGCCTATGTTCTGAAAGTATGAATTCACCGTTCCTTTTTCCATAAACAACTTCTAATAAAAGAACTCCAAAGCTGAAAACATCGGATTTCACTGAAAATAATCCAGCCATAGCATATTCTGGAGCCATGTATCCACTATACAAAATCAATAGAACACTGTCAGACTCAGAGTTGCGAATTATGTGAACTTTTGTAATATTTGTTTAAAAATAGAGTTGCCAATAAACACTTACTAGGTGCCAATAACTCTTTTTGTTTTTGTCTGACTTTGACCTTTTTCGAATTTCCTTGCCAATCCAAAATCTGATATTTTTGGATTCATTTCATCATCTAGAAGAACGTTGCTGGCTTTAAGGTCTCTATGAATAACTCTAAGTCGAGAGTCCTGGTGAAGGTATAGCAGTCCTCTAGCGATTCCATTGATAATACTTAGTCGTAATGACCAATCTAATTGCTTATGTTGTTCTTCATCTTCCATGCAAATGAACATTGTATTCATGTTATTGAGGAAAAAATGGAGACTGTTATCTACTATGCCATTTCAATTTATCTTCCAATATGAAAAATGTTCCCATTTAAGGTTATTATTTGTAATGTTAGTTTTTTTTGTTTAGTCTAACATCCTTTTACCTCACGATAGTACCACCTTTACCGCTAGAAGTATATTAACTTCTTATAGTTAGAACTAACTTGGAGCAAGTAAAAATATTATAATCATGAAAGCAAGTAGGTTGAATAATGTTTATGTCACTGTCAAAACATACCAAAAAGGTGAAAGTCAAGGCTTGAATTCGGCATGTATTCATATACTAGTATCTTTTCATTTCCTTCAATGCAGCAACCCAAGAGTCTCACGAGGTTTCTGTGTTGCAGTTTAGCTATGAAAATTACTTCATTCTTGAACTCCTCTGAACCTTGCCCCGACGTTTCTGCAAGCCTTTTGACTGCAATTTCTGTCCCATCAGGTAAAGTACCCTAACAAAAAGATAGAAAATAAGTTTTGAACCAAAAGTATATATGCATATAGGAAACTTGGCTTCTTTATCCATTTCATTCATACCTTGAAAACAGGTCCAAAGCCACCTTCTCCTAACTTTGATGATGATGAAAAGTAATTAGTGGCATGTTGAATTACAGAAAAAGGGATCATAGGAAGGTCTCCATTCAATGTGTCGTCTATATTCAATGTTTTCCTCAACAGAAATCCACCTTCCAAGGAAGCTAGTAAGTTTGAATGAAGACATAATGTAATAGGTAAGTTTGTGAAATGTGCTTAGAGATTTTTCAACATGTATATTTTATAGTTACCTTTACACAGCCCATTCTTTCTCCAGTAGTAGTAGAAACAACAACATAGGAGAGCTACTGCCATTAGTACACTTACTAAGATGACGATCAAGGTTTTTTTGTTACTTGCATCTTCCTGCTTGGCTGCAAAAGTAACATGGATTAAAATGATGCATTTATTTTCTTAGTTATAGGTCAAATGAATTTCAAATGGGCATGAAAACAATAATTTATTATCTTGTTCGAAAATAAAACTAGCACAAATTTAAAAAAATGAAAGTCAAATTTTTTTTCACCTTAACTTTTAAGTGCATCAATACTATCCATAATTTTCATAAATCTAAACCTTGATGATATTGATGTTACCTTGATTTGGCTTAAGAGAAGAGGATCCTGATTGCTCATTTAACTGGAAGAACTTTTGATCATCAAACTTGATCCCACAACTTGGAACCACAACTTCCCATGCTACCTTTGTCCCACAACACTTGGGAACTAAGTCCAACACAGCTTCCAAACACTGTCTGCATCCTTCCTTATCAAGCTCTCTAGCACACTGCAGAAATCCATATCTTTTACCAGTTTCATTCGAATTAAACTCACTCGCTGCCCATGATTGATTAGTCTCTACCGTCACTTTTCTTATCAAAGTCCCTATGTAATCCTCTACTTTTGTAAGTTCAGTTGAGTCTTTTATCTTTTTCGATCCAGTAACATTCCACGACGGTGTTGTGGAAACATTTCCAAAGAAATTCTTGTTAGAGTAACGAATTATGCATACATCATAAAATATAACAGCCGTGTCACTGTTAGGACAACGTTGAGCAATTTCTTTGACAGCAGTGTTGATACAAAATTGACAGAAACTTCCTGTGACGTCAGCCCGACAATCGTAGTTCCCATAAACATCATCACTGGTGTTGTTGTTGCTGCCTATTTTGTTGTTGTTAAATTCTTTTCCTGTGGCAGAATCTGAGTTTATCCACAAGAGGAATTTGTTTACGTTGGATTTGTATGAAGCTGTGAGAGATTTTTCTGTTGAGTTTTTACAAAAATTATACAAGAAAATTGGAACTTGTGCACTTGTTGGTGTGAAGTGAAAGAGAAAAAGGAGTAGGAGCATGAAGTTATGAATGCTGATACATGTCATGGTGAGTTTTGATTTGTGATTAGTGAATGTTCTTTTAATTTATCTTCAATCTTATGTGACAACTGACAAAAGATAGCAAAATTCATTGATGTTCAACCATATATTTGTCACAAAAGTCAAAACATATTTGATTTAATGTATGAAGATTTCATAGCAGTCTTTCATGAATAAAAACAATAATAATTATGCAGTGCGATCCTCCCTCCAGTCTTGAATCAAATGTTTTGATTTTGTTTGTATTAAAATATGTGAGAGTAGTCTTCGGAGGTAACAAGTTCACCTAACTGCTCATTTATGTCCCAATATGCTATGACAATATCTGCCACATAGATCCACAATGCTAATGTTTCGTAAGGGGCATTATTTAGCAAGTCTAAAGTTGTAAGGATTCATTGAACTTTTTTGTTTTGTTTTTCTTTTAGTTTTACATAAGTTCTCTTCACTGGAGGCAATCCTATTTAATTAAGTCATGTCGGACATTAAATGTGAGTACTTCTATTATCAGAAATGTGAACATTGTTGGTTTACTATGTTGGGAGAGTCTAATCTCATTCCCTCAACTTTGTTGATAGAAGTTGTGTTTTATTAAATGGAAAATGTTAAAAGGCACGACAAAATTTTCGTTGAAATTGCACAAACTATTCCTCTGAGTAATTAATCTTGCTGACAGTAATGCTTTGGCATTTGGCACTTGATCTCATGATGATTTATATTTAACTAAGCTGATTCACCAAATAAAACATGAATTTGGAGCATTTTATCGGTGCAACATTGACAGGGAAGATGATGGTGCTACTACCGACAACAATTTTAGAATATCTTAGTTTATTATATTATATTTTATATATCTTAGTTCATCTTTATCTTTTAAATCCATAAACCAACAAGAAGGTCATTCACCGAACAAAGTGTGTATTCTGAGCATGTCGTGCATGAGTTCTGCATTAAATCTCTCGTACTTCCTCCGTTTCATAATAACCGAACCATTTGCAAAAAAATATTGTCTCAAAAAAATTGGTCCATTTCACTTTTCTATACAATATTAATTACTACCTCTGTCCCTAAATATATAAGTCTTTTTTTCATAATTACGGAAATTAAGAAAATTGGTTGTAGTATTAAATTTGTATATAATTACTATTGTTTTTACAATTTTATTTTTGAGAGAGAGTTAATTTATGTTTTCAACGTAATATTTATTGTTTTTTTTTGACAAAAAACATAATATTTAAAATTTTTCTATTTGCACCACATATATTTCTGATTACACCCAAATTTTCTTAAAAGTTTTTAATAAGACCAAAATTGCGTTTTTATATAAATTCTCTTAAAATCTTGATCTCATTCCTTGTCACTCTCTTTCACCCACAAACGATCAAACAATCATGATGTTCAATCAATCTCTGTAGAAGACTAAAGAGTGAATCAAAACTTTTTCATTTATACTCGATTGCATATAAGTAAACGAATTTCTTCTTTTTCAATAATGCTAGTTTCAATTTTTTTTTCTTCTTGTTCAACTGCACTGTACGACGATTTCAATGTTGAGGTCAACTTAAATTCAGTTTAAGTAGGTTCATGTAAACCTAGTTTACATAACCTACTTAATCTGAGTTTACATGACCTACTTAAACTAAGTTTACATGTACATACTTAAACTGAGATTACGTAGAATCATTTAAAACCTAAGTTTACATGTACATACTTAAATTGAGATTACGTATAATCATTGAACAAGGTTGAACTTTTAGATGTACACTTAAACTTAGTTTACATGACCTATTTAAACTGAGTTTAAGATTAAATTACAGTAGAATACATAAACAAGAAAACACAAATTGAACTCAGAAAAAGTTTAGAATGAGGGAACCCATGACAAGAAAAACATAATGGATCAAAGAACACAACTTGCTAACCTTATTTGCTTTGAATTTTCTTTGAAATCTTGCATAGAAGGGATAAATCTAATTGAAGAAGAAAAAACGGAAGATGGATTTTGGGGTGTAACCATGAAAGAAGGAAGAGTCTTTTTGAAAATTAAATTTTATACAAAGGTAATTTTATCATTATGGAGTGTAACCAAGATTATACAGGGTGTAATTAGAAAAACTTTAATGTTTATTGTTGATCGAAGAAAAAGATGCAAAATAAATAACGGTATATTGGTAAATAAATAATTAATGTCGAGGAAATACCAAAAGAGTCTTATAAAAAGGGACAAATTTTTTCTCAAAAGGTCTTATAATTAGGGACGGAGGTAGTACTTTTTTCCAATTATAACACTAATTAATACTACTTTCACCACTCCCAATTCAATATATTCTACTTGCATTTATAAAAAAGGACAAAAATTTTTCTAAAAAGAGTCTTATAACAAGGGACGGAAGTAATACTTTTTTTCAATATATTCTATTTGCATTTATAAAAAAGGACAAATTTTTTCTCAAAAGGGTCTTGTAATAAGGGACGGAAGTAATACTTTTTTTTAATTATAATACTACTTTCACTACTCTCAATTCAATATATTCTACTTTGTATTTATGATAAAAAAATCATTTTTCTCCCTATTTTATTTATACATTTTTTCTTAATAAGTGTGAAATGAATCACTCAGTTAAAATGCGGAGGGAGGGAGTACCATATAGCAACGTTCCTTATCTCTCCAGCTCTTATTGACCCTTTGCTCTGTCCAATTTATGTTCGTTCATCTTCCTCCTCTCATCACAGTCTTCTATCTCCACCGACGACCTCTCTTCCCCGGTGATGATCTCTCCCTAAGTCCCTCTCCTTCACATTATCGTCATCTGTATCGACGTCCCACTCGTCACACATTCATCTTCTTCCTATCGCACCAACCTTCCACATCCGTTGAACCCACCTCCGTCGCCGGTAGTCACCGGCCACCAAGTTGTCGTATCTCTCTCTTACACATGCTGGCCGCACGACGGGAACACCGACAAGGTGAGGCGGCGCCGACCAGATCTGTTTCTTTCTTCCATTTGATAATTTAAAAGAAAACAAAGAATAACCACAAAATAAAACACGCAAATCTGATCTTAATAAATATAAAATTGGCAATTTATAAAGGCAGATGAAGATTGAATCAGGGAAGGTCAGGAGGAAGACAAAGGATTCACACAGAGAAAGGGGGCATATAAATTGGGACAGGTGCTGTAAATTTTCCTACAGTTTTATTCTTGTCTGTTGGATGTATTTATGTCACAAGACTCACAATTTTGTAATCTAATCCAATGGCCTGAATTAAAAACTACGTGTAATTTCCGCTTTTTAGTTATAACTTTGTTAAAAGACATCTTTATAAAAATTAGTTCGTGTCTTTTAGCAAATGCTCATAGAATAACTTGTTAAAAGACACCTTCATAAAATGTGTCCTATAACAAAACCTATATATATTGTAAAAATTGAGAGTTAATGATTAATTACTTTGTTTGGAAACATTAAACAATATCATTTAAAAGATATTAACAAAATCCTAATTAAGATATTATTAGGAATTATAATCAGCATATTGTGCAAGGCTTCAAAGCTAGTCAAAGCCGTCCAATTTGATTTGGCTTAATTGAGCGTATTCATTCTATTACTCCCTCAATTCTTACATGCATGTCTTTTAAAATTGTATTGTATGTCAATGTTTTAAATATTAGATTGTAAATAATAATACTTACAAGGCTTAATTATGCAATTAGTGTCTATGACTCATCCTTATAAAACCAAATCCTTTCAATTTGACCATACAATTTCAGAATAAAAATTGGTAGACACCCTTAATATGTACACTCTTTTGCACCACTCTAAAAAATTTCAGTTAACTCAATATATGGTCTGTGTGACCATATATTTTTAGTTGCATAACCACTTTTTAGAGCAGAAAAATGTGGTCATACAACTAAAATGCATGTGATCATTTAGTTAACTAAATAAATTCTGGAAAAATAGTGGTCACGCAACTAAAAAAAAGTGGTCATACAGACCATATATTTGGTTAACTAATTTTTTTTTTCAGTTGTCAATCTAAATTCTTATTCCTCAAATGTCAACCGGTCGCGGTTATAATTTTGTAAAGCATGCATGCTAGCAATGATAAGGTAAAGATGTTTATTGGCTTTTAATATGCCTGCTGAAGAAACAGATGGATTGATTGGTAATATGTTCATCCAATCTTCAATTATTTGAGCTAGTTGCTTTTCTTGCCTAAACCATCTGTGGAATTCAAATAAAAATGAGAGAAATGGGTCCTTCATTAATTCCTAGCCAATCAATGCTTGTTTGAAATGTTATTACTACCATAATGCTGATGAAACAATAATGCAAAGGAAGCTGCCTAGACATGAAGGTCAAATAGTTGCATATCATGACTAGAGATCGAAGGATAGTTTCATGCACATTGATATTTATCAAATGGTGCAAAAGCATTCTTGCTCTGGCAGCCGATATTACTCTAAGTCGAAACTTTCAAGGCATGTATAACCTGTGTGAATAGTTGCTCTCAAATACCTCATTTTATGTCACTGATAAAAAATTTATATATATAATTTTTTTATTTTTGGATTTTTGTTTATGCAAATAAAGTAAATAACTATTCAGACTCGTGATTGCTTTGGAGGCACAAAATGCATGGCCTATTTTTCAGTTGGATGTGAAATCAACATTCATACATGGAGACTTGACACAACAGCTATTCATTGATCAACCTCCTTATGGTTATATGAAACTTAGCAGTGAAAATAAAGAGATGGTAGAAAATTGCTCGCTGTTTATTTATATGTTGACAATCTTATATTCACCCGAAATGATAGTGCCATGATAGAAAGATTCAAAAAGTCTTTGATGGTCGAATTGGATACGTAGAATCTTGGAATGATGTACTATTTACTTGGCATCGTAGTGGTACAATATCTGCAGCTGGAAATTTTATTTCTCAAAAGAAATACATGCGAGAAATCTTGGACATGTTTCCAATTAAAAAATGCAACTATGTGAGCAAATCTAATGAAGTTGTTTTGAACCTGTTACTAGATCCCAAAAGAAAGAAAATTGGTAGTAGACTTCACAAGAAAAGTTAAGGAAAGAAAATTGCGTGGCTTTATGGTTAGTGACTGTTCATGTACAACTTAAAAGTTTCACATCGCTTTGGAGTTGAGGTCAAGGGTAGTTTATATACAACACCCGCACTCCTCAAACCAACGAGGCGCCTTTTATAAAGGACAAAACCGTGAAGGGCTTACACCAAAAGCAGACAATACCTCGGAACACGGTGTGGCGTACTTGAGGGTCAAAGGGAACAGTGATTAAGTTGGAGATTTTAAAGATTGAAAAAGTATTTCGTCTTGTGTTTTCATGCTTGGTTTTGAGCTTTGTCAACTGTCACTTTACCAACAACTAGGCAGAGTTTGTTGCTCAAACAACATGTGATTGAAAAGAAAAAGAACAACTTCCTACCTGTCCCTAGAGGAAAATAGAAGGGCTGTTTGCAGCCAAAGAAACACCGAATGCCTCTCTGAGTTGCATTCTTTATTTTCAAAATATAACCTATATCATTACCCAAAACTAAAATAAAGATGCACAACACTAAAGAGAATTGTTTGAAGGTAACAAAATCGCTTTAAATGCTAACATATTCAAGCAACAGACCTTATGGTGGTTGATGCACTTGTATAGACAAGCAACAATTTTGGAGATATCCTATAAACTAGAAGCTAATTCAAACTACAACATAAGATCAACTATCTAGGTATAAAACTAGTAATAGTAAGTTCGTTAATCGAGTTATCGGTGTAACTTTTTGAAGTGGAATCTCCATCATTGAACATTCTTCCGACCGAAAATGCTGGTTTTTTCGGTTTTGGAAGGACCATCGTGTCACTCCCTAGCATGAGAACAATGGTGGACATGGTTGGTCGATCTGCAGCGTCTTCCTGCACACACAGTAAACCGATGTGTACGCACTTCATAACTTCGCTTTCAATGTATGATTTTCTTTGGATGGGATCAACGAATTCCCAACTTTTCCCTTCACACCATAGTTTCCAAGTCTGCATACAAATATGAATATTTGTATATAAAGTTGCAACATTTTGTTAGAAAATATTGTGAAATAAAAAAACTTATTTATGTTTTCTAGGTAGTTGGTTCATAAGAAACATACTATAGCTATTTATAGTTATTTACTTTCTTGGTGAGAGGCATGTAATGTAATGATATTTGAAGGCAGTAAACCTGAAACTTGAAACTAAATTTTTATTGTTAACTTGGTGGCGTGGGGGTAAAATGCAAGATACGTGATCAAGTTCCCTTTTCTGGTGGTATATAATGGCTCTCTTTTGATGGCCTCTAATCTCCCTTTTGATGCAAAATTTCAAAAAAGAAGGATTTGTTTTTTTTTTTGTGGTGAATTATAAAAAATAAAAACTTCAGGTCATAACTCATAAGAAACAGTTCGGCTCACAATAAACAGTTCGATTTGAAAAAGTGTACATCGGTTTTCAGCACAGGTTTCAGTTCCATTAGATTCAAAAATATAGAACCAATTCACCTAACCATTTTATCAGTTCAGTTTGGTTTGGGGTTGAACCATTAATGATTATGTGTTTTCCAAACTGCTGTAAATCTGTACTGGTTCGGTTCGGTTCAGTTTTATTTTTCAAACAAATTACGAACAATCCTTGCTACTATGGCCAAGTGGTCTAAAATTTCAAGTTCATATCTTATAGACTCTCTTTTATATATTAGCTATGTTTTATATCGTAGAGAGGATCTCACCTAAAGGCTATGCTAGGCTTCATATAAGTATAGAACGATTTATATGTGAGAAGAAAAACTTACATATAAGAGAAGTGTTTGCCTATGTTCTGAAAGAAAGAATTCACCGTTCCGTTTTCCATAAATTATTTCCAATACGAGCACTCCAAAGCTAAAAACATCAGACTTCACTGAAAATAACCCAGCCATAGCATATTCTGGAGCCATGTATCCGCTATTTAAAATCAATAGAACACTTTCAGTTGTGAATGATATGAAATTTTCTGATACCTTTTTCATATACAAAGTAGAGTTGTCACTGACACTTACTAGGTTCCCATGACTCTTTTTGTTTCTGTCTGACTTTGGCCTTTTTCAAACCTTCTTGCCAATCCAAAATCTGATATTTTTGGATTCATTTCATCGTCCAAAAGAACATTGCTTGCTTTCATATCTCTGTGAATAACTCTAAGTCGAGAATCCTCATGAAGATATAACAGTCCTCTTGCAATCCCGTTGATAATGTTTAGCCGTAAATTCCAATCCAGTTTATTATGATTTCCTAAATCTGCCAAGCAAAACTAAATTGGAACAAGAAAAAATATAATCATGAAAGAAACTGAGATGAATAAAGTTTTTGTGAAAACATACTGAAAAGGTGAAAGTCAAGGCTTGAATTTTGCATGTACTCATATACTAGTATCTTTTCATTTTGTTCAAAGCAACAACCCAAGAGTTTCACAAGGTTTCTATGTTGTAGTTTTGCTATGAAAATCACTTCATTCTTGAACTCCTCTAAACCTTGACCTGATGTTTCTGAAAGCCTTTTGGCCGCAATTTCAGTCCCATCCGGTAATGTACCCTGACGAAAAGATCAAAACGTGAGAAATGAGAATAAGACTATATCAAAATTTTAGAGAAAAACTATTTTATGCTTGTTTGGATTCAAAATTCAAAATTCTTGCAAACCTTGTAAACAGATCCAAATCCACCTTGTCCTAATTTACTTGACTCCGAAAAGTAATTAGTGCTTTGTTGAAGTACAATTAAAGGGATTATTGGAAGGTCTCCATTCAATGAATCATCTCTTAGAACATGACTATGAAAATCTAGAGGAGTGGTGCTCAACGTCGATTCACCTACCAAGGAAGCTAGTAAGTTTGAATAATAATGATATGTTATCAAAGATAAGTTTATGAAATTAGGATTGAAGAACTTTAAACATGTGCAATAACTTGTTATAATTACCTTGACTTAACCTATTATTCCTTCTCCATGAGTAGTAGACACAACAAGTTAATAGAGCTACTGCCATTAGTACACTTACTAAGATGATGGTCAAGGTTTTTTTGTTACTTGAACCTTCCTGCTTGGCTGCAACAATGACATGTATTATAGGTTGAATGCATTTCAAATGGACATGAATATAGAAGAAAGTTATAATCTTTCAAATGCACCATTTCATATCCTTTAATCACAACTAAAAGATACTTTCAAAATTAAGTGACCTAGACCCAACAATCTCATAAAATATTTTGACTCATGCCCTCCAGTTGAATCAGGTTAAGATTTAAACCAAAATAGTTTGATTAATAAAAAAAATGTCCCCCTTCATTTAGTTACAATCGGCATAGCCACTTTGCTACTGAATTAACACACTTTCAATCAAGGTTGTCAAAATCGGGATTTTGCTTCAGGTCGAAAGGGAAGAGTAAAATTAAAAATCGCAATTAAAATCGAAAGATTTTCCTCAACTACTTCTGTGGAATCGATATAAGAAATTGTAAAATTGCAATCAAAATCGATGGATTTTACCAACTAAAAAATAATGCTAAATATATGTTATAAATGGACAAAATCCATCAAAATCGTTTTAAATCCTGCTATTTTGATTGAATTTCACGATTGTGTGATTTTGATGCCATTTTACTAGGATTTTGCCTATTTTGAGATTTTGCTATGGATTTCAGTCGTTGAAGGTGAATAAAGTCGCAAAATCCTGAATTTTAGGATTTAAGTCGGGATGTTTTTAACAACCATGATTTCAATACACAGGTCAAAGAACAATGCAAGATCAACAAGGTTTTATATTGCATCTAAAAGATATCCTAAAACTTAAATGCATATATTCATATTTTTCCTGCTACTCAAATCCTTGAAATGAGTCTTTCTTTAGGCAAAAAGACATACCTTAAAGGATTTTTTAAATTTTTTTAAATGAGTTCAAATTAACAAGCTAGCAATTAGGGAAAAAAATTTCCCCACCCTCAATATGACTACATACGTACACATCTGAAAAAACACAAATTATACCGTTCAAATGTATACTTCAAGACAAATCATCATGTCCAGAAATAATCTTTTTGGACATGTCTTACTTTTTAGAAACCGAGGCGAAAACTGAGTAATATATAGCTCCCAAAAAATCATTTAATATTACCTGGATTTGGCAAAGAAGAGGACCCTGGTTGCTCAGAAGATACCTGGAAAAACATTTTATCATCAAACCTAACTCCACAACTTGGAGCAACAATACCCCACATTACTGATGTTCCACAACACTCAGCAACCCTATCTATCAACTCCTTCAAACACTCTTTACATCCATTATTATCAAGATCTCCAGCACACTGAACCAAACCATATCTTTTCTCAGTCCCATTCCAATCAAACACGCTCGTCGCCCACATTCTATTAGCATCTGTCGTCTTCCTTATCAAATCCTTCATCAAACTCTCGGCTTTCGCGAAATCTCTTGAGTCCTTTATTGTTTTTGGTCCAGTTAAATTAAATGAAGGAGATAAGTTGATTTTTCCAAAGAAATTCTTGTTAGAGTAACGTAGTATGCACATGTCATAGAATATAATAGCTGAGGTACCATTTGTACAAGTTTGTGAAATTTCTTTGACAGCACTGTTGACACAGAAATTACAGAAGTGTGCAGGTATGTCGCCGCGACAGTCATAGTTTCCATAAACTGTGTCATTGTGATCATTCTTGTTGCTTCCTATAGAGGTTAGGTTAGATTCTTGGCCTGTTGAAGAAATAGTGTTCATCCATTGTAGGACTTTGTTAACGTTGGTTTTGTATGAAGTGGTGAGAGGTTTTTTAGTTGAGTTGTTGCAGAAAGTGTTCAATGAAATTGGAGTTTGTGAATTTGTTGGTGTGAAGAGGAAGAGAAGAAGAAGCATGAAGCTAAGAAGAAATCTCATAATGCTCATGGTGGTAATTGACTAGTGAAACTTTTTTTCAATATAATATATGCTTATGTATAATTTTTTTTTACTTTTTATCCGACTTTTCAAGAGATTTGACATTGTTACATTCTTAAAGATGAATTTAAATTCAGAATCTCTTTTTTTAGGGAAAATTTAGAATCTCTTATTAAGTTGGAAGAGTAAATTGTTATATTAATGATTGTTTCGTCAAAAAGTTCACAAAACAATATGTAAAATGAGATTATAAATTGTCAAGAGTATTATGACAAAAAATAATAATTTCATATAATCTTAAAACCAAAACTAAAAAGGAAGGAAATGAGTATTGTTTTTCAATTTTTTATTTTATTATATTAGCATGACAATTTAAAGTTTGAACCATTTTATGTACTATATAGCAGTGGCCATTACTCCCTTGTTGGTTCCCCCCTCTGACTCATTTATATCCCATGCCAACTGGCCTGGGTTGACTAACTTTCACGAGTCATCATCACTAGTAACCGATGGGTAATGAGAAGAAAAAAAAAATCAAATTATACGCGTTTTATCGTACAAATGAAATATTAATATTATTTTTTCTACTATATATTTAATTATTTCTCTTCTTCAATTATTTAATTTATCTTTTTCATACAATTTTATTTAATCATGTTCAAAATTAATGCATGTACAATTTTATTTGACAGCATGTTCAAAATTATTTGACATAAAATGGGTTAGTTGTTTTTTTTGAAGAAGCTAAAATGAAATATATTACCAACGGAAATTGTGCTTCCTAATACAAGGTGTACCAAGGAAGAACAACTAGGTCTGAACAATATTTACAAGGAAAATGAAAATATATACAATAAAGAAAGAAACTATTAACCTATGCCCAACATGGTGAACGGACTAAGCCACCAGCCATGTAAATTGAGGGGAAGAGTAACGTACTTCTCCTTCAACCACATATAGGAGATGGACTTAATCCTATCAACCACCTGAAAAACGGGGCACTCTGTACCTTTGAACAACCTATTGTTTCTTTCCTTCCATATTTCCCACACCATTGCAAACCAAATAACCTGGAAAATTGAGCGCCGCCTCTTCCCAAACCCACCAAACAACCCGAACTGATGAAAGTGATCCGGAACACAAAATGGGTTGGTCACTGATATACCCAGCCAGCTATAAATTAAGTGCCAAATAATACCAAAGAAGTTACAATGAAGAAATAAATGAGGAGACGTTTCGACCATGCCGCACCCTGCCACACACAACCTGGAATCAAAGTGAATAATACCTCGCCGGAGTAAATTGTC
>Ga0228710_1000108_pt1 | contig 70330 bp, 38 predicted proteins | sample MedpolnodulmetaG_FD_177995 | JGI IMG/M metagenome (GOLD analysis project Ga0228710, IMG submission 177995) | Root nodule microbial communities from Medicago polymorpha collected in Santa Monica, California, United States - pink nodules | ecosystem: Host-associated > Plants > Roots > Nodule...
CAACACTTTCTTCCAAATAGACATTCTTAAATCCTATGGATTCTATTTCAGATAATGAAACCAATAGAATGTGACCAAGACTGACTTAATGCTACTAATGGAGCAAACACGTATTAAGTAAAACTTAACAAAATCATAAGTTATGTAACAGACTAACTAAGCTAATCTTAACTAATGATCAAGTAGTTTGCATTAAAAATAACTAGGCCAAGATAAAGCAACTAGAACAATGTTAACAAAAGAGAAGATCATTATGCATATTGTTACTAACCTCTAGAACAATGTTTCATTTCCTGATCTTGTCACTTGCCATAATGAAATTGTAGATGCAAAACATGAGTGTAGGTGCAAATGGATACAAGAGTTCAAGAAGATACAGAAAAATAGAGCAGCTCCCTACACACAACATTCCTACTCAAATAAGTATACCATATTCAAAAAAAAATTACGCATAAAAAATTGCAGGAAACATACCTGATTTGCACCAGAACACTAAATCTCAACACGTTATATCATAGGAAACCACCTTTGCGTAACTCTAATCAGACTGCAGAAACTGCAACCAATACAACCCTAAAATGAAGCAAACAAGTAAAGAAAATATAAAAAAGCACATAAAGATATTGCAAAAAATCAGACATAAAGATACAAGCTGCCGCTATTTACAGTAACGAACTCTTGAGATTACAACTAAAATACTTACACAAACTGTAAAACAGAATTGAAAATCATGACAAATGTACAAATTACATACTCAAATTTTAAGTTGTAATCATGAATCGTTCTGTCTAACTCACCTAGCCAAGTTTCCTAGTTCACTCTCTCAATGTTTTGGGTTTCAAGTTCTCTTTTAAGCTTGTTCACCTGCATTTAGATCAAATCACCAAATAAATCAAATCAAAACTTCTAAACACATGCAACAAGAGATGAACTTGGATCCAATGGTTTGACTAAATTACAATACCTTTCGGAGAGTACAACCAGAGCAATACCAGCAACACCGACACCAACAGTGATAACATTAGCATCAGCGTTGAATTTTTCCGAATTAACTTCACCGACATTGATAATCGTCACAATTTAAGAAACAAACATTTATAATTACACTTCTTAAGCATCTTTTCAAGGATCTTAAGCCATGTTGGATGAAAAATTCTTGTTGGTTAATCTCATATACTTACGGTTAACTATTGACATTCTAACTTTATACCCATTTTTACTCCTACCCTCCCAAAACACAAGAATCACCTTCATTCTATCCCCTAAATATAATAAATCCAGTAAAATAATTTTGATGAGATGAGGAACAAAAGTGACCCATATTCAGAGAATACAAAAGCGACACATTTGTGATTGAACGAACATGAACAAACGTTGATCAAAAGAGGAACAAACCTGATGAGATTAGAGCAATAACAATTGAATCCGTTTTCAAGAACAAGAACTGGAACAGGAACAACAAAGGCAATGAGAAAAGCTGGCACACAAACGCGATAATCAACAAAATCTGGAACAGGAACAACACGGTGGAAAATTGGAACAGGACCAACACGATGGAAAAGCTGAAACTTAATTAATGGGGCTCAATTTCATTGATGATGGGTTTCAATTTCGTGATGATTGATTTTGATTTCAATGAAAATTGGAAATTTTTTGTTGTTTTTAGGGTTAGTGTTCTTTTGGTTCAAGTGAAAAGAGGGAAAAAGATGAAATGGAGTAATGTTAGGGTTTAATTTTTGATAAAAAGATGAAGAGGAAAATTCATTGAAGAGGGAAGTTTTTGGCTTTCAATTTTTATGAAAATATCAAACTGGGAAAATTTTCAGCTGACCCGCTTAAATGAATAGAATCTGTTCTTCTTTGTACGTTTAATAATAATAAAATAAAATAAAAATATTGGCCGTCCGAAATCCGTCGCAATATTTCACACGGTTTTGAGACGGAATTGTTTTTTTAATGAAATTCGTGCGAAATTTGTGGGAAAAAAATCTTGTTTTAACATGTCATAAAAATTTCACACGATTTTGGGACGGATTTGGGATGAAAATTTCGCTCCTTTAAAACCGTCCCAAATCCGTCCGAAAAATTCAGACAAAAACGCTTCCGTCCGAAAACACTGTTTTTTTAGTAGTATAAACTTGTTACATGAACTATGACTCCTCATTTACATACCACTTAAGCTTCGAGTGAATGTATTTACAAAATTTGACATATAAAAATATGAGGCCTAATAGTTTTAGTGTTTGAGAAAGTAACACAGTTTTATGATGCTATCTGCACTCTACTTGCTTCAAAAGCAAAATGATTCATATCTGCAATTAGAGTAGCCACCCAAAATAATCCTAGTTTATGCATGGGTCCATGGACTATCTTGTATGAACCGCTGGTGGTCTCTCTAAACTACCAGTTACGACAAATTTAACTATATAGTTTTGATTTTGAAGTTAGAGTATTACAGAGACCAAAAGTGTAATCTGAAATATTGGCTCAATGTTTTTCTGCTCTAGACCATTACCAATGTTTTGCAAACAGTAGAGTAATTTCTATCACTATAGGACAGTAAGCGAGAACAATTTGAATATCCACTGTGTAATTCCTCTCGTCTCTATTTTCGGACTGAATTGTATCCTAATAAAATAATTATTTGGTTTGTATTTCAAAACTGAACCGATAAAACATACCTTTGCTAGGCTCAATTAAATTTTGCTTGCTATCTACCGTTCCAAATCCATCCGTCGACACAATATGAACGCTTTCAATTGATTCGCTTCGTGAACAATCAACTTGCAAAAGTAGACAAAAAAAAAATCATACAATCACAAGTACTATGAGAGAAGAAAATAGAATGGAATAATGTAATTCTCATTGATTCTAACTAGCTTGTACATCAAGTATATCCTTATGCTGACTGACATGGTCTTATTGCATAGGGTTCCAATATCATAACTAACTATCTTAGTTACTTGATATGCAAGCTATTACATTTACTATTCTCTTTTTCTTTATAATGCACGTGATGCAATAACAAGGCACGATGCATTCTTGCTTTGGAACTACTTGAAAATTACAGACCAATTTGATTTTTTTATCATATAAAATCATCAATTTGTATCGTGGTCAGTTTTAACACATGATCCAAGCATATGCTTTGTTGCTAATCACAATTTGGTACTTTAGAAGGACACATAATTTATGTTTCCAAGTGCTTTTTTGTTAGAGAGGGAAGACATTTGAAGTTTTCTAATCCATTCATATACCTTGCAAAGACCGTGCATATTGTAGATAGTGCTTATATTTTCGTTTTGTATACTTCTTCGATTCTTTTTTAGTCATCTTATTTGAAAAAATATATTATATTTATTGATTGATTTTAAAGTTAAATGCAATAATTATTTATTTTTTTGCAATAATTTTTTTTCTTGATATTATTATTATTTATTTATTGCATAATGAAATAAATTGAATTAGATAATAAATAACTAAGAATAAAAAGATAAACAGTTCTATTCAAAATAACAAAATTTATTGGTTAATTTGGTTGTGTAAAAAGCCTTAAAACAACGACTAATAAGTAACAGAGAGAGTATAACGGAAAACCTAAATACAATTTGTGTTCCTTTGTTGATTGAAATGGGTTTTTAGTCTATTTATTTTTAAATTTCAGATTCAAGTTCTCAAATTTCATAAGTTTCAAAGATATTTTTCTCATAAATTAATTTAGAGTTTTTTTATGACGTGTCTTTTTTATTAGTGATCTAACATTTGATAATTTGACTTGTTGATTTTGATAAGAAACAATGGATATGTTACAATTTTCTTCGGTTTTATTGAACAAATGCAAACATATTCTTCTAAAATCCATTATTTCTTAAACAAAGGTATATGTAAGTATGATCTTTTATATTTTCGTCGTGCAATCCCTTCTAAAACTTGCCCTACACTGTGTTTGACTAACTTCAGGTCTATTGTAGTCTTGGAAGTGAACAAGTTCTTTTTTTACATAAATATAAAAAAAAAAATTAGGAAATAAGGAAACATTATTTATTTTTTAAAGCTAGAAATAATTTTCAAAATCAATAATCTCACATCAATCATTTAATAAAAATGTCAGAGCTTAACTCAGTTGGTAGAGACAATGTATAATATATGCAAGGTCCGAGGTTCAAACCCCGACCAGACCACCACCAAAAAAAATCGTTTTAATAAAAACAATGTACCCAATTTAATTATCATTTTACCTTTAAGGAAGCATTTTTTTTTTCCTCTCTTCTATTTACAACCTTCTCCCTTAAATATTGTAGTTTTTTTAGCTCAAACAATATTCTAGATAAATTATAAAATAAGCTTAATAAAAGAGATAAAGTACAGAATTGTAAACTACACGACACTACTTTTTTGTAGTGCACTACAACCTTAAAAAACAATATGGTAGAAAGGAAACATTTTCTTTCTAACTTTCTACTCAAAACTCTCATTTAGTATGTGTGAACATCACCACTAGCTCTTTGGACCCAAAAATAGTAATACTTAAAAGTATTATTATAACTACAAACTTATTCTTCTATATCCTCTCTGGTCTTAAATATAAACAAAAGTCAAAGTAATCCAAATAGTTCCTTATATTTAAAACTGACGGAAGTGAGCTTTTGATCTAAATTGACCAGCTAAAAAAATAACATTGTATTTCTCTTTTGAAAATGCAAGTTTTCTTTATTACAGATCTCACGTTTTATAAAATTCTTCAATGTGATACTAATTTGCAAGACAACATTTGCATGATAAATTGAAATTAAAAAAGAAAAGAAAAAAAACATCAATAGATAACATTTGCTTAATTTTATAAATATAATGACTTGATTAACCAAAAACATTATGGATCAAAATCGCAAAAATGCAAACTTGAGATTAAACTACAGACACTTTCCACCAACCAAAGAGGAAAGTGCTTCAAGAAAATATGGAAAAAGGAATAACTTGGAAATAATTTTAACTATTTACACTAATTAAAAATCTGACATAAATATATGCTTACTTCAACAAGCTCTCCTAACACATCACAAATTTTAAATAATAATATATAATTAGCGAAAAAGTTGCAGCTTGAGAATCAAAAAAATATGATTTTTGCAAATGGACTTCAAGCTGCCATAAATAAAGAAAATCACATTTGATCAAGCACGGGGAGCTGCCATTTGCATCTTCTTAACCCTGTTCCCTCCCTTCACCAAGCTGCACATTCAAACACAAAAATACAGTCAGTTTCAAGAGCTTATCCACTTTGCTATTCACCATGTCGCTTCAATAATAAAACTATCCTCCTTAGATTGCTGGCTAAAATTTTGAAATCGGGGTGCTTTCTAAACTAAAGATCCATGTAGCCGACCCCACTTAGTGGGATAAGGCTTGGTTGTTGTTGTATATGTATAAATTTATCCAAATCAAGTAGTTTTATTTGGAAGTGCAGGGGTTTAGCTTAAAGTTAGACTTTCTATATACCACACATTACTTTTCTTGGCCTTTATTTGCTTTTTTGGTTCTTAAAAACCTACTAAAGTATAATACAAGCACCACTTAACAAGGCAATTGTATCGTTCGCCAAAACAAATTATAATGTCCATATTTGAAACCAATACCTAGTATCATTCGGGGTGATTAATATCCACTGGGATCCTTGTGCCTCAGCAAAATCAATCAGAGTGTCCATGCTAATTTTTCTGCTTACTGGATCCTGCATGTCAAACCCAGTTACATAGTAGTCAATTAACAGATTTCAAACTTTGTACCAAAGTAAGTGTAAACTAGATGCTTAATTTTTACTAACTTAAGATATATCTAGAGATAAAATTCACCAATGAGCAAACAAAACACACAATAGTTTATTTAGATTACACTGGTAAAATACTAATGGTAAATTATCTATCAGCAGTAAACAGCCATACCATAAAGACATCAAATTCATCCATTGCTCTAAATGGGGCCTCCGTCATTTCATGAAGGGCTAATGCAAAGCACAAAGTTGAAAAAGAGCGCTCCCCGCCTAATAAAATGCACACACAACAAAATGTGACAAAGTATACAAATCGCATTGAATAAGTATAGTGATCACTAGAGGTCTCTAATGGCTTATTAATTCACCCATGCTCGAAAGATATAAGATTGTATAATTGTAGTTATAAGTTTTGAATTTTTATCACAATACAGATTGCGAAGTACCACAAAATTAGGACAAATGAAATTTCACACATATCCAGAAAGAAAGAAAAAAAAACCAGAAAAATAAATTAAAACTCGTATTTTTTTCTACAAAAATAAATAGAATGATAGCATTTGTTTGTTTATAATGACTCATGCTAACTATTAAAACATTAAGTTCTCTCTTTTCAATTCAGATTTGTATTTTTTTTCCTAAATTAATTTTATGTGTTCTATTATAGCTGAGTTCTGCCTCGTAATTTTTAGAATTAGTTATATCCCTATATTGTATTGTACAGTTGTTCCGCATCTTGTTCAAAAGTTACATAAGACCATATGATACAATTATTGTTTGCAATGTCCATCTGCTTTGAAACAAGAGGAGACAAAAGAACTGATAGTTTATCGTATGTATAAATAATGGCACCATATCCATCATTTTGCAACAAACGAACCTGAAAGTCCCCTTGTGTCTCGAACAGCTCTGTTTGATGTATCTTGGGGCATTTGTACCTATAAACAAAAGAAGCAAATTAAAATAAGGAAACGTTTTAGGTCAGATACCTGAAATGAAATGCAAGAGTCATTTCACCAATTTGTATCTAATTACCATAAAAAGGCAACTGAAAAGTAAAAAGGGAAACTGAAAAAGGAGACGGGCAAAAGAATACCAAATTTACCTCAATCGATAAGGTCGTTTCGTCATAATCAACTTTGATAAGTCCACTGATCCCCTTCCTTTTCAAAAGGCCGTTAAATCTGATCATGAGGATAATTTAAAGTAGTCCAGGTTTAGAGAAGAAAAAAAGAAGGACAAATAAAATCGTCGCAACAAAAATATGTGAAAGGAATCATACTTCCAAGAAAGCTGATGCTTGAGATTAGTTGCATTTGTCTGAAATTTTCTCCTTCGAAACTCTAAAGCGTTATGGCAAGCCTTCAATAAACAATAAAATCACCTCAAAATGTTGAATTTGTAATTGTGTCTAAATTTGACCGCTCATCTCTTTATTTTAATATCAAAATATAGACTTTGCCCTCCAAAGCTCTCCCCTCTAGAAACCAACTCGCAAACACACCCTTATGGGTGAGGCATTAATAATTAATAATTCTAAATGGGAACATAGTTCAAGCAGAAATGTATTTCATTCTACTTGGAAAATATTAGGTTGCAAAACAATAGTGTTAGAAGCAAATATCCAACAACAATTAATATTTGCCCTAAACCAACTAAGTGAAAAACTTTAACTTTATACTTGGAAAAGTGTTAGAAGCAAATATCCAACAACAATTAATATTTTTCCTGAACCAACTAGGTGAAAAACTTTAACTTTATTAAGCACATGAATAGTTTTATATATAATACAGAGCTTCAAGCGGAAGCCATTCAACTTCAGAATAAGGGTAGACAATGGACAAACCCATATAACGAACGATCCCAAAAACTTATGCTTTTGGGAGAAGGGAGCAAGAGTTTTACTACCGAACAATATCCATAAAAAGAGATTGATGATAAGATAACAATACCAAAGAATACATACATTCAATTTCTGTCGAAGGGCTTTGTAAACTTGCTGCCTTTTTATAATCTTTCGTTCTTTTTTCGCATATAGCATCCTTAGATCATCAATTGATTCGGAATACCTACAGAGGGAAACCAAAAATAATGAAAAGCATTATTCAATGTGCATGAGTATAGAGTGTGTGTGTGAGAGAGAGAGAGAGAGAAGCTTCTTCTAGCATGTTGTAATATGATAATGTGAATCAATAGTCTAATGTCGTGCCTTTTGCTCTCACGCCTAAGTGTATGATTTAGACTTTCTATTTCAGCACTGATTTGCTCTGGGGTTTTCCCATCACAACCTCCTAGCGAAGCAAGGTCATCCTGACGGCAAATTATGGAAGCCTTTTTAACATTATCCTGCAGTTTCAACAAGGTTAGTATCAATAACTGTAGTTACTACTATATCTTTAATGATTTATAATGCATAAGGAGTAATCCCATAACACATCAATTTTATTTAAAAAGAAAATCTGGAGTGCATAGAGACTTGATGAAGCTCTGCATAACAGATTTCTTGCACACCCAAATTAATCAAACATAAGAGCAATAATGAGCAAGATGAACTGTCAATTGAGGACAAAACCCAGTTTTTTTTTATGTGCAACAATGAATTTGAATGCCCTGAGGGGATGAGATATACGAGTAAAATGCAATTGTAAAGTAATAAGTCACACAAATTAGACCAAAAAACATAATTGTTGCCTAAAATTCGGAGTCTAAATATACTCCCTCCGTCCCAAATTATGTCATTTTACATTATCAATGAACTATTAATGCTTATTTTCCTATTATGCCCCTTACTATTTATTACTTGATCAGTTGATCTTTTTCCAATTCTTTTATTTTATGTTTTCCATACCATTAATGAAGGATATTTTTGTAAAATAACTCATAATTTCACTTTTTATACAACTTTAATGAAGAAGTGAATGTATTTGATCTGATGGCCGTTGAGGAAGCAGAAGCCCTAATTCTGGCTTAGGAATTAAGGCCTCAAAAATAATGCAAGAAACCCTGAAGGTATATTGCCTCCTTCAATACGACACAAGCACACAGCAACCATTATTTGAATAGTTTAAGGAATCACCAACTAAGTTTATGGTCGAGCACATTAACCATTATTCACGTTATATCACAATGCAATGAGGGACTCTCAACCAAAGTAATCAAAACCACACTGGTGACTTTGAACGGTCCAATTAAACCTATTAACCACCCTACGTGAAACTGGCCAAAAACAAAATGTGCTAGTAAACGACGTCATTTTTTGGCATATAGGATAAACTTTTATTCGCTTTTATGTAAGTTGGTAGGTAAATCGAACAGTAAAAAAATTGAAATTTAGTGTGTACATTAACATTATTATGGGAGTACTTGTATAGCAGTATTGGCGGTTATTCAATATTTATGACATTTGATTTGGTTTAATGTGTAATTATGTATTTATGTCATAAATCATACATAATTTATGACATTATGTATGATTTTATTTATGCCTACGTTGACTTGTGATATTTTTAAGTGGGGTTTAAATGTTTAATGGTTTCAAGTTATGAATATTATGTTATTTTTTGTTGATTATTTATTTATATATTATGTTTGAAAAATTAAAAAATTTAATTAATTATCAGAGCCTTGAACTGCACCAGTTCAATGGTCAGTCTGGTTTTGCTTTTGCCTACAACCAAAAAAATGGCAATGATAATATAATCTACCAATTTAGATGACTAATATAAATCAAATTGCACCTCACGGCTTTTTGTAAGCTCCAGATACTGTTCCTCTGCCTCCTTAATATCATGTAGGACCTTTGTTTTCATGAAATTTTCATAATGATCCTTTGCCTGTAATTTTTTAATAAAGTTATTATTTAAGTAACAATAGAAACTATCAGACTGCACGGGAATAAAGGATACCTCCGTCACTGCATCTATTTGTCTTTCAATCTCTATAAGTTCAGTCTCAGATTTCTCAAGGGAAGCAAGTTCAGTGTTCGCAGATTCTATATTTTTAGGGTACACAAAAAATTATGCACTATGCAACATTTCTACAGTTAAATCAACATAACTGCATATGAACAAACTCAAAGAAATAACTAGTAATGCACCATACCACACAGTTCGTCAAATTTTACTTTCAAATCATCTGCTTTTCCCTCTGCTTCATGCCTCCTCTGCTCAAGGTTCTCTAACAACACCTGCTCTTCTTTCATTTTTTGGTTTATTTCCTAGCATTCAATTCAAATAATATATGGATTAAACTTTGGGTGAAAAACAGAACACACTATGCATTAGGGACCGGTCTACGAACAACATCAACAAGCCTTATCCCACTGAGTGGGTCCGCAGGGGATCAGTCTACCATGTTTCCGAAAGTATAAGGCAAGAATAAATCTCAGAGAAGCAAGACGCTTGCTTTAGACAAAATTGGAATTCTAGAAGTGTATATATTTGTTCGATTATAATTTCACTAAATATTTACCTGCTTTATAATTTCAACTTTTTTCACAACAGTGTAACCCGTTTAATACCCGTAGTACTTTATAAATTACCAAGATTTTCACATGCTTCAACAATTAGAGCGAAATTCAAAAGCAACTGCACAAATTTACTCTACAATTCATTTGCCCATACTGAATAATCCAATTATTTTAAACTCAATATAACAAAACTGGTTATATGATAAATAAACAAAGGCTTTGATGTGAAGTTGTTGGGTTTTTTTCCTTTATGCTCCTCTACTTTTTCTTATTTCCTTCCACCAGACGTGTAGGGAAAAAGGCATAAGAGTTGAATTCCATAAAACCAAGCCCCCGCACACCCTCAAACAAACAAGCAGAATACTATTAGTGAATGATTGTGCATTGAGCCTTCAGTTGTTAACAAAACTGCGTATAACAAGTAATGTGTTGTTGGAGAATAGATGGTAGAGAACATACTGAAATTTCTTCAACAATTTCATCAACCGAGGACAGAGGTGGCGAGCTACTTTCAGTCGCTTGTTGACGCATTTCATCCTCCAAAGTTAGCTTCTTAGAAGCAAAATCTTTTCCAGCATATAAACACAATTTCTAAAAGAAAAAGAAAAAAACAAAATGTAAAAGATGCACTACACATCAATAAATATGGGATATATGAAAATGCAATAACTTAAGTGATTCTTTTCTTCATGCATGAAACATATAATTTTATTTACTTCTCTTTAGAATATTTTTAATATCACTTTCAAGGAAAATTTTAAGGTCATCCCAATATATGTTCTTTTTAAGCTTGTGGCAATCATGGTTTTTGCGTTTATGTAGAGATTAGCACACGGTTTATTGTTGAAGTCTTTCCTGTTTATAGGTTTCAGGCACTCGAGCTCCACAGAAGTTATTTATTTATAAATTTAACGAGGAAAACTTAAAATCAGACACCTAACTTCCCTTTCAAACTGTACTTTAGCTTCAGTTTTTGTTGTGCCAAGTCAGCACTAGTATGAAGGATTTATTTGTTTGTAATACTATATACTGAATATTTTTTCCTACTGAATTATGTGCTGTAAATTTTTACCAATGCTGATTATCCCCCTAAATATTAGTATTATAATTACATAGGTATAATAACATTTATATTTTATTAGTTTGTCAAACAGATGTAATACGGAAACTATAATTAAGTTGACTAGTATGAATAATGAACAAGGGTATAGTTATTCAAGTTCCCAGTGAGTAAAATTGTGAGCACAAAGTAGCTATCAATATAGTTATGTATTCAGGTAAGGAATTTTGTTTAAAACAAGGGTATGGGGATGATTCATATTTGTGCAATTGTAAAGCCAAAAAGGCTTTATTTTTTATTATTGTGATGGTAATTGGGTGCAATTCGCCACTTCTTTTCATGAAAACAAACTTGAAATATTAGTTGTATAGAACAGTTATGTTTCATCCTAACAGTTGTTAACAACTGATAATTCAACTTACATTAGATAGGCCAAGAGGGCACAAAAAATCATGCACGCAGTACAATATTCATAAATTTCTTATAAATGTTTTTGAAAAACGCAAATCACATAACATACTAATGGTCTATAATCTAAACAAGAGTTTACCTTTATAGGATTCATCTTCTCGTACAGATCCTCAAGTTTGACCTCTGCCTTTCTTTTTTCACTTCTATAGTCATTTGCTGTTTTTTGTTCATTCGACGCATCATTACGAAGTTTCTCAATGTCGGCTTCAACAGAACTACTTAGACGACCATATAATTGATTCCTCCGTGGAGGAAGAATTGTCTCTACCGAACCTCGAGAAAACCTAGAAACAACTTAGATTAGAAAACATAGTTCCTACATTATGATTGGAAAATGCATAAATGTATATCTAACAATTTTCCATGGTTTGAGGCTCTGTCCCATACAAAACTTTTGCAGTGAATCAACAAAAGCAGCAGGAAGTAGGATGCATGCTAATATTACATTAAGCATTGAAAGAAAATGTTGCATACGCTCACAAACAGGTATTGCACTTCAACATGATAAAAATACAAGGATTAGCATTTATCTTAATTATTGTTTAGGCCAAATACTTCCCCGGGTCCTTTAAGTTTCAAGTTTGTTTCAGATAGATCCTTTAAGTTTCTAAGGTTTCAGATAGGTCCTTTAAGTTTCGAGTTTGTTTCGGATCGGTCCTTTAAGTTTATAAGGTTTCAGATAGGTCCTTTAAGTTTCGAGTTTGTTTCAGATAGATCCTTTCTATCAACCTCTGTTAAGCCAAAGTTAGAGGATCTATCTGAAAGAAACTCGAAACTTAAAGGACCTATCTGAAACCTTATAAACTTAAAGGACCTATCCAAAACAAACTCGAAACTTAAAGAATCTATCTGAAACCTTAGAAACTTAAATGACTTATGTGGAACAAACGTAAAACTTAAATAACCCAGAGAGATATTTGACCTATATTTTATGTGGAACCCTCACATTTTATTTTTTCAATTCAAACAACACTGTATCAAAACCTCATTACTTAGTTTTAATCTCCCAACATTTCAATTTAAACAAGACTGTATCAAAACCTCATTACTTAGTTTTAATCTCCCAACATTTCAATTTTTCTTCCAACTACACACCGTTGTTTTAAGAAAACTTTACACCAGTTCTTGTGTATTCACGTATCACCTTGCATCTCATTAAGACTTAAAGTTCATTTGAATTTATTATTCCAAGGTAGCAACTAGAAGGATAATTATTGGAAAGCGAGACAAAGCTTGCATTTCTCCACATTATATTACTCCATCTGGTTTCAAAATGAATATGGTTTAACCTTTTTTACGCACATATTAAAAAATGCATTAATTAAAAGAAATAAAGACGTTATTTTACCAAATTATCCTAATCAACTATTGGTTTGTTTTTCATTAAATAAAAAATAATACTTTGGAAGTAATGTATATAGTATTAATTGAAGGGTACGATTGAAAAGAAAAAATTATTATTGCATTGAAAACTGAAAATGACAATCATTTTGAAACAATTTTTTTAACTAAAATGACCCTCAATTTAAAACGGAGGGAGTATAACGCCAAAAGATTATGCTCCTAAATTGGTAGTTTCTCCTAACTGGGTGCCTCCTATATTTGTTATGACTGTGAGGTGGTTTGGTTATCAATGACACTAAAAATACACGTAATTTTTATTTTTCTTTCATAGTCTATCCTTGAATCCCATAGATATCTATCTATCTATCTATCTATCTATCTATCTATCTACCTATCTATCTATCTACTACAATATATGAAAAGAGAAAACTACTAAATTTACTTAACTGCCCATATCTATTATTTCTCCATGACTTTTTACTTCACAGTTAAAGGTTAACGTTGCTATTTTATCAGATTATCATTTCACCAATTTCATAATTCAAAATTCAAAAGTTCCTTCATTCATTTTATATTCCCTCCTTTCATTATTTTTTTCTCATTTTTTTCTATTCACTTCTCTCATCTTTTCTTCTCATCTTCAACTCTAATGTTTTATGTTCTCTAAAAAAAAATTAATCTCAATCCTCTCTAACTCATCTTCTACTTTATTTTTGCAAAAAAAGTGAATATCAAAAAACACAAGATGAAATGGAGATCAACAATATAATAGGTATCAATTTCCTCTTTTTCACTATTTTCTTGCTCCATATTATTTTTAACAAATTAATTTGTTTTACTTTAACTTCATCAATTATTCAAAAGATGAAATGGAAAAGAAACAGATAAAACATACCCACATGTAAAATATTTATAAATAAATTCAAAGCCAAAAGATAAGGATAATCATTATAAATAAATAAATTCAATAAGAACAAATATAACTTTTAAATCTATTTATTTACTTCTTTCTACTTTTTTTTAAAAATATCATGTTTATTGGAAATTAAATCATAAGAACTCAACTTTTAACATTTTTATGGAACCAAGATTTTTTGAAACGATGTTTATTGGAAATTAAATCATAAAATCATTTTTATGTTTAGAGCGACTAATTTTTTGCCAAGATTATATGTTTATTTATGAAAATGTTTTTTTTTAAAACGGTTTACTTCTGAAAATAAATGTGAACTTTATATTAAAAAAAGGAAAGTGTACATGAACAATATATTAATAAAAATATATTAATAAATGATTAGATAACTTATAACTTAAGTTATTTATATGCAATACATTTTCCTTGATATAATTGGTATTTATTTTTAATGGTAATTTGAATTTATTAAAAAACTTATACACAGACAATTTTTTCTACTAGATAGTTATTTACGGGAAAATATATTAATAAGATATATGCGAGTATATGTTTTTTTACGGAAAAATGTCATTATATGTTTAGTTATAAAATATATTCTCATGAGTATATGTTTATTTATGAAATTTTATTCTCATGATGTTTAGTTGTAATATTGGGACACAGTCTGTTTTTTATGCAGAGGTTATGGCAATCATTTTTGCAATTGAGTATGCTGCCCGTCATGGTTGGAGGAATATTTGGTTGGAGAGCGACTCCACCAGCACTCTCAGAATTTTTTCAAACACTCTCCTAGTGCCCATGCTGTTACGGAACAGATGGCATAATGCCCGTAATCTTGGGATTCAGGTGATCTCGTTCCATATTTTCCGAGAAGGCAACTGCTGCGCTGACTATCTTGCGAATCTTGGACATTCGGTGGTTGGAGCAATTTGGCTTGCCACCCTCCCACCAGCTTTGACATTGGATTTCTTCTGAGACAAATGCGGCTTGCCTAACTACAGATTTCCCTAGTTTGTTGTGTGTTTGCTTCTGCTGTTTATTTTTCCTACTGTTCTTGTTTTCTGCTGTTTCTTTTTGGAGGGTTTTGGCCTAGTCCCCCCTCCTTTTGTATATATTTTCCCCCCTTTTTTTAATAAAATTTTCCTAGAGATTGGCGGTATAGGATGGCGGCATCTCGGGGTGCCAACCTAGTTGGGATGTCGACGATGTCTCTTGATGCCTGTCCTTTCTCCTTGCTTATCAAAAATAAAAATTTATTCAACTGTAAAAAAAAAAAATTACAAGTTTATGTGAATTATAATTTTGTTACAAGTTTATATGAAATATATATATTTACATGTTTATGAGAATATGCCAATAATTTTTTTACGGGAGTATGTCAGTATATGTTTATAATTTGTTACAATTTTATGTGAACTCTATATTTACGGTAATATGCCAGTAATTTTTTTTTTTACGGGAGTATGTCAGTATATGTTTATATTTTGTTAAAAGATTTTGTGAACTCTATATTTACATGTTTACGGGAATATGTCAGTAATTTTTTTTACGGGAGTATGTCAGAATATGTTTATATTCTGTTACAAGTTTATGTGAACTCTATATTTTACATACGGTAATATGCCAGTAAGTTTTTTTACAGGAGTATGTAAGTATATGTTTATATTTTGTTAAAAGTTTTTATGAACTCTATATTTACATGTTTACGGGAATATGCCAGTAATTTTTTTTAAGGGAGTGTATCAGTATATGTTTATATTTTGTTACAAGTTGTAACCAAAAAAATATTTTTTCACAAGTTTATGTGAACTCTATATTTACATGGTTACGGGAATATGCCAGTAATTTTATTTTTTTTACGGGAGAATGTTAGTATATATTTATGTTTTGTTACAAGTTTATGTGAACTATATATTTACATGTTTATGGGAATATATGTCGGTAATATTTTTACGCAAATATGTCAATATATATTTTTTAACTTCAACTATTATTTAGTACTGATTTCACACCATTGCAAAAAGTCACACACGTCACCGCCGCACGGCCCGTGCTATATCACGTGTTAACGATTAGTGATCTAGAATATTAAAAAACCCGAATGCGAAAATAATTTCTTAAAAGTGTAATTTGCTAGAGTCAAGGGCCATCTTTTTCAAATGAAATGTCTTCTTTCACCCTTACAGCTGCTTGCATTGGAATTAAAATGTATTCAAACAAAAAAAAAAGGTGATTTTTCTCAATGGATGCTCTTATTTATTATTTTGAAGTATGTAGCACCAACAATTTAGATTGAAGGCATGTATACCATTAGACATTAACACGACACTAACCAATGTAGTTATAATCAATGACTTATATTTTCTTAAATTACTATTGTTGTTTACATGCCAGTATCGTATTCAGTGTACTAATTTGTGTCTCTGTCTGTAACAGTACTTCAGAGTTATAAACTGATGTGGAATCTAAACACTCTTAATTTGATTTCGCTTCGTGCAGCTTGCAGTACATGATTCACCTTTTGGAGGAGTAGGTGATGGTGGAGTGGGTTCATACCTTGGGAAATTTTCATTAGATGCCTTTAGCCACAAAAAGTAGTAACTTGTAGAGTACTATGCGCCTTTTATTCTGGCTTCCTTGGATGACAATGGGTAAGGTAGGGTAGGGTAGGGTAGGGTATTTGTAGGGTACTATGATGTTCATTTCCATACCTGCGGTTTAAAAAATTACCCGTACCTAAACTCAAGTCTGTATGGTTAACAACTTCAATACTCGTACCCAATAGGTAACTAAGAACTTGTATCCATACCCATTACCTGACACTTTAACTATCGAGAAAAATTCTTCTGCAGTCAAAGTGAACCATTTTTTTTGTGAAAACGTTTTTCAAAAACAATAATTTGAATCAAATCTCATATTTTATAAATAATTTCCAGAAATTACTTTTCAAACCAAATCATACACTTTGTAAGAGCTCGTTTGTTATAACTTTTTAAAGATAAAATAATCACTTTTAATGGTATTTCATACATTTGTTACAACTTTTTAAGAAAAAGATCAAAATATAAAGAAAATATAAAAATAGCTTCAATAAGAAGTTGTTAAGAGCCAGTTTGTTCTAGATTTTTAAGGAAAAAAATCACTTTTTATTTTAAAATAAAATCTCTAAAAAATAATCTCTAAATTGTTAATGACAAAATCACTTTTCTTTTTAATTTACAACAAACAGACACTTAATCTAATTAGCGACCATTAACTCCCTCATCTTTTATTTTAAAATCTCCTGTCATTTTTTTTAAAAAAAAAAAAAACTCATTTGAAACACACTCTATATATATATAGAAGGTTGCTAACTTACTTCCATCTAAAAATATGAAAAAGTAAGTTAGCAACTCTATTTCCTTATGCTTTTGACCAAAAATCCAACTTACTACCGGAAAAAACAAAACACATTGTCTCAGGTTATTTTTCAATGTTTATTTCTCGCTACGTTTTGTCGTTCCATTCGCTACTTTTCTCTCTCTAATTGCATAAAACACTAGTTTCTTCCCTTCTCTTGATCTGCTACTAGTTGTTTGGGTTCCTAATTTACATGCTTGCTTCACCAATATTCACTAATACAAATTGGGTTTTTGATTGATGTCAAATTTGATTAGCTATGATTTATCCAATTGATATTCAATGATAAAAATTGGGTTCCTAATTGACACAAAAAATATCATTTGCATATTAAATCTAATGTCATATATTTTTTCTTGTAAATTGACACTAGATGATAAGGTTATTGTTGTTGCACCAAAATCTTCAACAAACAGTAACACAGTAATTTCGAGATCACCAACTCCAAAATCCAAATGACATATATTACTATTCTCATTTAAAGCAATTCACATATCATGAACTTATGTTAGCAACAAAAAAATTTATAACTGAATGTTTTTTTGGGAAGGGAGAATTTGGTTCAGGGTTCAAAGGTTGGATAGGTCAAAATGAGAGGTCTCCTTTATTTTTAATCAAAATATTAAAGGAGACCTCTCATTTTGACCTATTCAATCTTTGAACATTGTACCAAACCCTCCCTCCCCAAAAAAAAAAACATACAACTCTAAAATTTCTTGTTGCTAGCATTAGTTCATAATATTTGAATTGCTTTGGATGAGAATAGTAATCTATGTCACTTGGAAGTGGTGGTCTTGAAATTCCTTAGTTACTGTCAGTTGAAAATTTTGGTGCAACAACTATAACCTTATCATTTAGTATCAATTTACAAGAAAATATATATTATATTAAATTTTATATGCAAATGAAAAAATGTTTGTATCAATCAGGAACCCGATTTTGTATCAGTTAATATTAATTGAATCAATCATAGCTAACCAAATTAAACACCAATCAGAAACCCAATTTGTATTAGTGAAGCAAGCATGTAATAAAACTAGTAGCAGAAAATCAACATGTTGCAGAGCAAGACAAGAGAAGGGAAACGACTAGTGTTTCATGCATTTGGAGAGAGAGAGGGAGAATGGAACGACAAAGCGTAGAGAGAAACAAAACAACCACCGGAAAATAACTTATGATGGTGTGTTTTGTTTGTTTAGAAAATGAGTTATTGAAAGGTATTTTGTTTTAATTAATTAAAGGAAACTTACAAAACTACTCTTTTATTTACCAAAAAAAATTGGTAAGGATAGTAGCGAAGTTGGTTTTTTTGTTAAAAGCATGTGGAAGTATGTTTGCTAAAATCCTTTGTATTTTAAGAGGAGAGTAAGTTGTTATTAAAAAACTAAAAATCACATTAAAATTGCATGTCCCCACCTTCTAACTAGTGAGCGCAACTCGTCTGTTTTCTTCTTTTCCCAAGACTTGTGTTTTCTTTGCAGACCTAAAATGAAATCCAACACCATTTCATCATAACATGCAAGAAATCATATTTCATTCTCCTGTGAGTTAGGGAGAACAGTCAATTGATTAACCATAAACAATCAAACAAAATGTAATATTTAATTGATAGTGTGTTGAAGAGAAAAATGATAAGAAATAAGAAGAGGGATGTATGTAGATAAAAAAAATATAGATCGAAAAGATAAAGTTTACCTACAAAGAGAATACGAGAATGGAAATAGGAGAGAGCTGGAGAACAAGATGAAAATAGAGAATGAAAGTGAATGTGAGCAATGTTCGGTCTCTTATTATATTATAGATAGATTGAAAGGTAGTGTATCATGATTGAGCCGCACACAAACCTGTCATGAGTACACATGGCATGTTTTGATTGTATCATTACTTATAAACTTATGTGTATTTAGTCAGAGATTGTATTTTTATTGGTGAGGCTTTTAATTGTGACGTGTTCTTACACGTGACATGTTTTGATTGTATCATTACTTAGAAACTTGTGTGTACTCCACCAACCATTGTATTTTTATTAGTGAGTGTTTAATCATGTCACGTTCTTACACATGGCATGTTTTGATTGTATCATTACTTAGAAACTTGTGTGTATTTTGTGAAACATTGTATTTTGATTGGCTAGTTATTTATTGTGACGTGTTCTTACACATGGCATGTTTTGATTGTATTATTGCTAAGAAACGTACGTGTATTACGTTAAATATTGTATTTTAATTGATGATTTTTTAACTGTGACGCGTTCTTACACGTGGCATATTTTGATTGCATCATGATTTAGAAACTTGCGTGTATCCCACCAATCATTATATTTTGATTGGTGAGATTTTAATCGCAACGCATTCTTACATGTGGTATGTGAAACCATGGTAGTCTAAGGTATTGCTTATTATTTAGGCAAAAAATTTACGAATCAAAGACAATACTACACAAAAATTACGGTCGGTGGCACAATTTAGTCAAGAATTACTAAAGTACACGATGACAAATAATTAAAATTGTTGTTAGAAATCGCAACAGGGATGAATTCTCAAACCATTGACAAACTTTTAAATTAGTGTCTTCTCTTCCATAAAAGTAGATAAAGACTTAAGTTTATTATTAGATACCATTGTCTCTGAGTTTGTTCAGCTCCTACCCAGGATTAGAAAAGCTAGGATCCCCTCCGTTATAGATCTACCTCATTTTATGCCTTACATATTATCACTTTTATCTTTGACGGTGTTTAGTATCCACCTACAACACCAAATACTAATACATCATTCATTTCCTTTTTTCATTAAAAAGATTTATAAGAAAACTGCAATCAATCTAACACAAATCATTAAAAAGAAAGGATTGATCATGTATGGTTGACATTGTTCTTTACTTGTAAACTTTTTTGGTGACAAAAGGAAAGAATTGATGTATTAGTGTATGTATTTTTAAAGGTATTGTAGGTGGATACTAAACTCCGTTGAAGGTAAAAGTGATAGTCTATAAGGCATAAAAAAAGGTAGATCTATAATGGAGGGAACCTTGCTTTTTTTTTTATCTTGGGTAGGAACTGAACAAACTCGGATACAATCTAATAGTAAACTAGTGTCTTTATGTACTTTCAAAGAAGAGAATAGACTAATTTAAAAAAGTTTGTCAATGGTTTGAGTATTCATCCATATTGTGATTTCTAACAACAATTTTAATCTAGGCTTAATAGCACTTTTAACCCTCTAACTTTCTCAAAGTTGCGATTTTGGCCCCCTAAGAAAAATAACTACAAAATTGTCCTCTAAGTTTTGCATCTGTGGCAGTTTTGGCCCCCAAGGCAAATTTTGACTCGGTCTACGCTAACGTGGCACCCTAAGTGAGGTGCCACGTGTTATTTTTTTTTTTTACCAAAAATTGGCCTTGGGGGGCCAAAACTGCTACAGTTGCAAAACTTAGGGGCCGGTTTTGTAGTTTTTTTTCTTAGGGGGCCAAAATCGCAACTTCGTGAAAGTTAGGGGGTGAAAACTGCTATTAAGCCTTTAATCTATTGTCATCATGTATTTTTAAAAAATCTTTGTTGGAAATTCCGCCTTAATTGTGGTATGTACCTAGTCGCTTAAATTGTGACCTTTGATTAGCCTTCATTGCAGTCTCCAACACCTTCATTGTGTTGGTTTCGATGGGTAGATTTAGTCCCACATTAGATAGATATGACTCTTGAGAAGACTTTTATAAAGAGGAGGCATTCCTCACCTTACAAACCGGTCTTGTAAAGATGAGTTAGGCCCCAAATTTCAACAGACTAAAGGTACACTACTAGAAAAAGCAAAATTAGCGAGGGAAATTAGTGACGGAAAAAATGAAATTCCTCACAAATTCCTTGGTCGCAAAATTTAATGACAGAATTAGAGAGGGATTTCACGTTTTCCCTCACTAAATATCCCTCACTAATTTTTGTTTTTTTAGTAGTGGTAAAGGATACCACCGTCCATAATTTTTTTGTAGGGCTGTCTTTGATTCGTAAAATCTTTGCCTATATAACAGACAACACCTTAGACTACCTTTCAAAACCGTCGTTAAAAGATTAGCCAACTCTTCTTCTTTTTTTTCTTCCGGTAATTCTTAAGTTTCTTCGAAAAGAATAACCTCAAGTGTAACCATTCATTCATTTTAATAAATATGTTATTCTTTACTCTCCATTTTCTGGACCTGTACCCATCAAGTGGTATTAGAGTTGTTAAGGAAAATCATGAAGACCACTTCAAGTTTGCTTAGAAGTTTGTTTAAAAGATATGCACATATGATTTAGCTCACGAATATTGTTTTCCTAATATTTTGTTTTCCATTGTGAGTACCATAGGTTCACCTATGTTAGGGTTTTGATAGATATCGACTTATTGCAGCCTAAAGCTCTTGTTGAAAGAGTTAAATTTTCCCTTTTTTGGAACTTGACTGAAAACCTACCTGAGTTTTACACTCATTGAAAAATAAAAAGTCATTACTAGGAAATACGCAATAGAGTAATTTATGTCGATATGGAAGAAAAAGAACAGCCTTTAAAAGAGAATCCAAATAAAGAGCCCCAAAATAAGTTTGTTCAAACCTTTGATGGGAGAGTTTGCCACCCATTTGAGTCCCACAAGGTTCGAGGGATTAGTCTCCGCAAGATGTGCGCAGAGAATACCTGATTTACACAAACAAAAAAAAATCTTCGATGGTAGGCATGAACAGGGGAAAGCACAAAAGTTTACAGATATTGAGGAATCAAACTCAAAAGAAATTAGTAATGGAAACAACACTGAGAAAGAAAATGTTAAAGTGAATTAGAGAAACAAAGAGAAAGAAATGGTTAATGATGCTCTAGTACAAAACTCTGATCATGTTTAAGACAGAAACGTAACAATAGTTTATACTAATAATGTTGCTACCCCTAAGATTTCTTAAAATTGGGAAGGAACAACTGGTACAAAAGATATAATAAATGAAACTCAAAGAGAAGTGTAAGAACATCATGCATCTCAAAGATTTGAGAAGAGAGCTATGAATCAGAATGAGATAAGAAATTTAGAAGATAGCATGGACTATGGAAGCTATGAGGGATTAGAGTTCCTTAATGAGTCTTAGGCCAATATGGTTGAAGATGAAGTTGTTGGAGCAATATTGCTTGATGATTTAGGAAAGGAGCCAACTCAACATGATAAGTAGTTGAATGCAGACACAAGTGGGTTTCAACTAGTAACTTCAAAGGCCATGAAGAAGAGTCAAAAACAAAACAAAAAACACCAATAAGCAAGAAATATGAAACAATATCAAAGGTTGTTAATGTTAAACCTTTTAGATGAAGGGCCTGTTTTGGGAGGTGCGGGGCTTGGCCAATGCTCCGTCAAGATTGGCTCTCAAGAGACTGTATAATCCTGATATATGCTTAACTGCAGAACCTTGGATGAATTTTTATTCTTTCCCTAGAAATTGGTTAAGTAGAATAGCTTTCAAATTGTTTGCCTTGAATAAGAGAGAGAATTTGCTTCCAAATTTATGGCGCCTTTGTGCAAATGACATTAATCCTTCTATTGTTGCCATAGAGGATCAATTTGTTTATTTTACAATAGCTGAAAATGGAAAAACTTTTGGCATAATTGTTGTCTATGCTTCCACCTATTATTTGAGGAGGAGACAATTATGGAACAAACTTGATAGTTTGCAGAACCGACATTCCCTGATGTTTCTTTTGTGAATTCAACACCATTTTTGGGGCTTAGGGCATAGGGGATTGCATTCTGCAACTAAACATGTTGAATGTAAAAAGTTGGTCTCTAATTCTTGGAATGTTAGAATAGTGGGTTGTCACGTGTAGTATATCTTAAATAGAAAGCTACGTATTGTAAACAGGTCAAAAGAGCTGGGCCTCCCCCAGCCATGGGCCTCAAAAAAATTTTAATACCCACTAGTACTACTGCCCTCCAATAAAAAAAAATAAAAATTTTTATTTCATTGCTCAAAAAGTTAGAAGCGCGTTCACTTTCACGGTTTCATCACTTTCACCGTTTCAGGCATCACCGACGATTTATGCATCATCACTGATTCAGTGATTCACCATCATCAGGCTTTCCTTCTTCTTCTTCCTGCACACCAAATCACTGATTCACTGATTTCCCTTTTCCAAAACAACTAAACAACACTGTTTGGTAAGTAAATAACCTCTCTTTCATTAATTTATTTTGAGAAATGATATTTGTACAACTATTTAGTGACAACTTTTTGACAACTTTTTTTCTCATACTCACATGATTTTACTATACTCTCTCTTCCTTTTTCTCTCTCCATTGTTTTTGACCAATAAAAAGAAAGAAAAACAAGGTTGTCACCAAAGTTGTCATTAAATGGATGTACAAATATCATTGCTCATTTATTTTACTTCCTTTCATGAAATTGGACGATTTTTGTTGAATGTTGAAATTGCTAAAATAGAGATTGATAGAGATTTGATTGATTATTAACAGAATTAGTAATAATTGATTTCTGATATTTACTGTTTTGAGAGTTTTTATTAAAATTATTCAAATTTCAGTGTATAATTGAATTTATATATATATATATATATATATATATATATATATATATAAATGTTGCTAATTACTAATTATGTTTTAATTTTATTTTATGGTTCAACATCAACATTGTATGTCTAATGATGTGGTTCAACTTCGACATTGCAGAATTGCTCAAGAGCAGTGAAGAATTTCAGGTTCTTTATTTTTTTAATCTTCCTCTATGCCTCCTAAATTGGCTCCTCCTAGATTGCCGCCTAAGATTAGAAAGTTTGAGTCTGGCGCGGAGAAGCATAGGAAAAAGAAAAAAATTGTTGAGTTAATTGAATCCCAAACAAGAGCTCTTGATAAATTTATTGTAAAAGAAACACAAATTCCTATTGATGATAGTCCTGTTGATACTATTCCTGTTAATGCTATTCATGTTTATGCTATTCATGTTGATGCTATTCTTGTTGATGTTATTCCCGTTGATAATGTTAATGCTATGCCTATTCCTATTGATGACATTCCTGTTGATGCTATTCCTATCGATGATAATGTTGTTTTGGATGTTGATGTTGAAAATCTTAATGATAATGAAGATGATAATCAAAATGTTGATAATGTTAATGACGTTCATATTAGTGTAGATATATTTGATCCAAGAAATTGGGATATCTTAATGTTGATGTTGATAATGTTGATGTTATTCCTCTTGTTTTAGCCTTTTAGAATTAGGTCTAAAAGAAACAAGAGCTCTTGATAAATTTATTGTAAAAGAAACACAAATTCCTATTGATGATAGTCCTGTTGATACTATTCCTGTTGATGTTATTCATGTTGATGCTATTCTTGTTGATGCTATTCCCGTTAATAATGTTGATGCTATGCCTATTCCTAGTGATGACATTCCTGTTGATGCTATTCCTATCGATGATAATGTTGTTGTGGATGTTGATGTTGAAAATCTTAATGATAATGAAGATGATAATCAAAATGTTGATAATGTTAATGACATTCATATTAGTGTAGATATATTTGATTCAAGAAATTGGGATATCTTAATGTTGATGTTGATAATGTTGATGTTATTCCTCTTGTTTTAGCCTTTTAGGCCTATTAGAATTAGGTCCTCTTGCTTTTGGTGTTAGGTGGGGGTTCCTCATGTATACGGTAGTCATTTTTACCTTTGGGTGTACCGCATATATACGACACCTTGTATTTATCGTTTAAAAAATATAAATAGAACATTGCTCTTTTAAAAAAAAAATACGTTTTGATTTTATCACTAGCCTTTTTTCATTCCCAGAGCCGAGCCTCCGAATTCTTAGGGACGGCCCTGATCGTAAAAGAGATGCTCAAAGTCTTGAACAAAAACTACTTTGTTAATGTGCATAGTAATATTAAAGAAGTAGAGAAAAAGATCCATATTATTCAAACCAGATTAAAGCAACAGGCCACACTGATATTTAGATGAATCAAGAAAAAGTAGCTCAAATAGAGCTAGATGCAGCTCTTAAAAGAGAAAAAAAATTCTGGCAAAAGAAATCAAGAGTTACTTTGGATGTGGAAGAAAACATAAAGACTGGTTACTTTCACATAACTGATAAAGTTAAGAGCACAACAAAATTGATAACCTTCCTAAAAAGTGTTGAAGTTCTCAATGACCTTAACCAAAAAAACAGTATAACTAGACATTTTATTTGGTATGACCTGTATAACAATTTTCAAAACAAAATTTATGTTATTGTATAAATTTAGTATACAGACAAACCTTCCAAATCCAAAGAATATGTTTGAATAATCTTAAACACGTAATACTTTTTTTGGGTCATACTTTATCTTAGCAGTATTCACGACATATCTAAAATAATAACAAAAAATTGGATACTACTAGAACCTATCCGGAAGTAGCATATGAATATCCACATAATATGTCAAACATATTCGATAATATATATATTCTCAAAATAAAAAAATCTGATACTTCTAAATTATATATCTAGAATTATCCCAAAAGTATTGGTATTCGAGATGTATTCGACACATATATTCCTATTTTGGGGTATACATACTTAAAAGAATTAAATAAACTTCTTTAAAAAAAAATTAAATAAACTTTTGTTTTTTACAATAAACATATAATATGCTATGTAATATCCGATTTGGATTATCGAGTCATTTCTCTCATGCTACTTGTTCTGCCATAATTTAAATCATTCATTCACCTTTTCTCTCTCTTTGGTTCTGTTTTTTGTTCATTTATGAGTCAATCAATCATTGGATCTATAAGACCCATAATTTAGTTGCGATTAAATTTAGGGCTTTGTATTTGTTTTGATGTTTACTTTGTTAATAAATGATTTTATGAAATGTCTTGACGTTGTCAGAATTTCAAATTTTGTTTTCTATTGATTTGGAGAAAACGTGATGGAAGTACTTGTTGTTTAAATTTTCAACGGATTAAGAGTGTCTTAAAAATTTAAACAAGAGTTTCATACATTGTTAGAATGGGAAGATGATCTCATTATATTTCTTCAAATTTTTTTGAAATGAGATTTAGAATTGTTAAGCAAGTTATTTTGATTTCAAAACTATTATTTTAAATGGAAACTTGTTAAGTAAGTTAGCTATGTGAGGTCAATAATTGACTCGCAATATTATTTTTTTCTACTATGGGTGATTGAGCATGATTTTAAAATGTTTGTTAAACATGAATATGATTTTGTGACATGTGTTATGTGAAATGCCATGATTCAATACTTCTTAATTGTGAGCTTTTTGGTGATTTTGAGATTCTAGTAGAATCAAATGTGAATTCGCCTGCAAATGAAATATTATTGGACATTGAGAGTCATTATAATCATTCAAAAAATTTATTTGTCGTCGAGATGACTTTTTGGAATTTAGCAATATTAGACCAGTGAGTTGAGTAAATTTCGGAAAAGGAAATATTAGATATGAATAATGGTTTTTGTGTAAAGAGGAAATTATAAGATGTTTGGGACCGGTTAGAAGTTCATCGGAGTTAGGATGGAACTTTATCAATTATGTGTGCCTTGCCTTGAATCACGAAAATCGGATCCGGTTTATTTCCAAAACCAAAACACTATATGTATATAGGAGGTCTTACCACCTTTTTCTCAAAAAAAGACTAATATCACTTTTCTCTCCTTACTTCTTTCTCATTTTCGCAACAATTAAATCATCCACGGTTCCGAGACCGTAACTTCTTCATTTCTTGTCCGAAACGCGCAAACGAGATATCAAAATGAAGCCCTCGACGAATCCTACCTTCTTTTGCGTGATTTACTGTCATACATCGATGTATACCACCTCTTTTTCTCTATTTAAATCTCGGTTTTGATGTTTTTAAAGGGAAGAGTGTTGAGTTTTGGTTTTCTTGGGTGATGCTATGTATTAATCTTGTTAGGTGAGTCCGTATGAATACAGATCTGCAAAAAAATTGATGATCTGACTATTTTAGAATTTTAGGAAAGTGTTGGAATGTGAATTTGATTTGTTATTTATGCTTTAGACGAATAAATAAGTTGATTCAACCTATTGGTTTTTGAAAAATGTTGTCCCGACGAAAGGGCTGAACCGTGTAGGGACATTTTTCGTCATTTTGAAACTTTTGAAATATAAAAATGAGTTTAGAATTGGATTCGCGTCGACGAGACAGTCGAAATGGACATATGTTTTGCAACGTTTCAACGACGATTGAATTTATTGTGATTTTCTGAAAATAGTGTGTTTGAGCTAGCGCTGGAAGTGACCGCTGACACTTTGAGAATTCAAATTTTAAATATTTGAACTGTTGAGTTGTGAAAAAAAAATTTGTCTGTGGATTTTTGTTAGGTTGACTGAGCCAGAGGCTCTGGTATACGAATTAAACACAAAGGAGACTCTGTCGAAAATTCGTTAGAATTATTTTCTTAGTTTTGGGGTGGTTTTGAAAAGATGTTTCAAAACGGAAAAAAGTTGGGACTCATTTGGAAATGGTAAATATTTTATGAATTGTTTTGATCTCTTTAAGGTCTTTTGATAGACTTAAAGTATTTGAGAAAAATGTTTTATAGGTGATTTTAAAGAAAATTTTATTTTATTCAGTGTCGTTGAAGTATTTGAGAATATTTTAGAAACATTGTTATTTTGAGATTTGTCTTGAGAACAAAATGTTTTGAGCGATTGAAATTTGGAAAGCAAAGTATTTCAGAAAGAGTTTCCTTTGATATACTTTCAATAACTTTAGGTCATAAGATGACTTAAAGTAATTTCAAGGATTTTGAGACGAATGTCGTGTTGGAAAATATTTTATTTAAGTTTTGAAAATATCGAAGTTGATCGTATTTTCGAGTGTTGCTACCTAGAACAGGTAGAGAGTTTTAGAGCCGATGTTTACCTAAGTTATTGTATTTGTTAGAATACTTAGGTCGGGGATTTAGAGATGTTCCTGTTGTAGATGCTTACGAGTTGTACGTTATAAGGAATGTGTTGCTCAGGTAAGGGCACTTTCTCGAAACACCATAGTTACTTGAATGCATGGATGGTTTAAGTGTTGATGTGTCTATTGTGAATATGATATTTTGAGTGAATGTATTTGCCCAATGTGGGATTTGTATGCCATCAATGTGATTATGATACGTTGATGTGCATCGCTTTCATATGATTTATGAATAAATATATGAAATGCATGTTGTTTTGTGAAATGTTGTTTCATATGAATTGAAATAAAATATGTCACCTGCTAGTTGAAGCATGTTAAAAATATGTGACCTTCCAGTTGAGCCATGTTATTATTAATGCATATGTTGAATGATATGTAATAGTTGCATTTGCACATATTGAGTGGACAACATATGCACATGCATTTCATAGTACGTGTTAGTCAGTTGAGACGCACAGATTTTATAGTACACGTTAGTTAGTTAAGACGCGCGGGGTGTGGACTGTTGTGAAGGAACCCACCTTAAATCTATGAGATTATTGAGTCTTGGTTGCTCGACCATTGTGGTGGGTTTACCTCAGATGTGTCAAAATGGAGACCACATGATTGCTCGACCATTGTGGGGGGTTTACCTCAGATGCATCGGTATGAGAATCATGAATTTCTTAGTAGGTTTTTCCTACGACCCTCTGCGGAGTGGATTATTCTGGAATCATTTGCATGCGATAGGCCAGTGAAGGTTGTATCACACATGTAGAGTCTGCATTTGCTAGGCTAATTGTGCATCATTATATTTTGTGTGATGAATGTTTATGTTGATGCAATTTACCATGCCTATATGATATGCATGTTGTATTTTTGTAATTATGTTGTTTTTAGATCGTGCCCCTTTACTTTAATTCGTGGATCGGGCTTTGCCCCACATCCAAATAGAGTGTTTGTTATGCGAGTTTGACAAGACTTTGGAGGTGTAGCAGTTTTGCGATCAGGCTTGATACCATTGGTGGATCTTGTACCCTGTCATCCTAGTTCAGAGTTAAAGATCATCTTAGATGTTTTCTTGTAGAGTCTTATGTGTATTTTCTCTACTTTTGTTTTAACATCGTTGTAAATGATACTACCATGAGAAATGAATACTCATACACTATTTTATGTTTTTGAGGTGTATGATTTGAAGTTAAAAACTCATTGCCTAGAATTGTTCTGGAAAATGTAGCATTTGATTCAGATCGTTATTGCGAAAAATGTTTCAAATAAAAATTTAATCTGATTTTAAATTAAAGACGATCGTGAAATCATTTAGAGCAAGGTATTGAGTTGTTTTAAAAGGAAAAAAAAAACTCGTTTTGAAAATTGGGGTGCTACATGATCAGAAAAAGGAGAGGGGGCTGCACAAAAAAGGCAGAAGATGATCCAATTCTATGTAATATCACATCTTTCTTTTTTGGGTTATGCTAACAAGTGCCTGGGAAACTTGTTAAGGATTCAAGAATAGAAATAATTAATAAAATTTTATGTAGAAAAATTGTTTTCTAATGTTTTAATGTGTTAGATTACAAAATTTCCAATATAAAGTTTTCACTTTAATTTTCTTAACAAATGTCTCAAGGGCATTTGTTAGGATTTTTTATTTTTTTTTTATAAAGAAAAAGGGTCTGAAGCCCAAATCATAGGAGAAAGAAACTAAGAAAAAGAACAAACCTTCCATATATAAATCACCCAACATGGCTTGAGAAGGAAAAGCTAGAATAAAAGAAAAAATTAACTTGACTCCCATATTTAAACTCAGGGCAGTTCTTTGGGGAGTGCAGAGAGCTCAACCGAGCTGCGCCTCGCAAAGTGATGGGCATCAAGAAAAAATTATTGTTCTATATCTCCACCTCCACTCAAAGAAGAAAAATAAACATGTTTCAATTTCTAAGTAAAAAACCATGTTTTATGTTTCTATTTCTAAGTTAAAAAACACGTCTTTAGTAAAAAAATAATTGCTAATTTTGATTTCGCTGGCTAATAATCATTATACGAGTGTTATTTTCAATTTAAATAGAAGATTAATCTTTAAAAAAATTGTGCGTTTTTTTTTATTAAGGGCCTATTTTTACTATGAGAGTCGAGCCTCCAGTTTCATAGGGACGACCGTGTTTAAACTTGAGGCCAAACTTTGCAGAGCAGCCAGCCCCACTATCATCTTCACGAAGCATTTGACTATACTTAATACTTTGTACTTCGACAGTTGAATCATGAATGATATCAATCTCAGGGTAAAAGGGATGCCTCTTGAAACAATCACTATCAAGAAGAGATAAGGATGTCATTTAATCTGACTAAACGTGAACACATTTAAAACCTCTAGCAATACTAATCTCATCTCATGAATATTAATAGTTGCAATCATAGGGTAGCAAGATGCCTCTTGGAGCAACCAGCATCAACAAGAGCCAAGGATGTCATTGAATCTTACTCATAAACACAATTAAAACCTATAGCAATAAAACATCTCCAACGCGGGTGGTTTCACCGCCTGGTGACGACCCCGGGCATTTGCCCGGACTCAATCGGTACTTTCTTTATATATTACACAACTCAATAGTCTATTAACCCACTTAAAAAAAGAAAATTTTAGGCAAAATCTGAAAATTCTCACACGCAAAGAGGTCTTGAAAAAGATATTTACCTCCTAATTTTATTTTGCACATTATTTGCAGTTCATCTCTCTTATTTTAAAGGGTTAATTGTTCAAATTGACCAAGTAATATACACTATGTCTGAAAAATGACCCTGTAAAATACAAAACATATATTCTAGCATTGTAACTTGAGTTTCTTCTTATTTTTGACCACCCTATAATATACGCGTAGTCTAAAAATGTGACCTACAAGTTGAATTTTTTCCATAAATGTTTAGCACGTTAAAATATAGTTTTACACAAAATTGAATTTTTTCGACCAGGGAAAAATTAATTATGAATTTTTATTCCCCATAATTATGAATTTCTTAAACAATTTATAATTAATTTGTATCTCGTTTAAAAACTACAAAATTTCATTGTGAAAGTTCTTATCATGTTCCAATCATGCCTACAAAATTAGGGAACTAAATTTGACATGTTAGTATACGCTTATTCGTAACAAAATTTCAATTTTGCACGTTTTGGTTGAAAAATCAAAATAAATTTAAACGACTTTGAAATGCTATGAAACTTTACAGATCCTTTTTATGTATTTTTATAGATGGCTCTGCAAATAATGAGCTCAAAAGTCGATTTATAGGTCGAGATTTCTGTTGTTTTGTTTTTTGAGTTTTTGACACTTTAAAAATTTATAATTTTTATGTGTAAAGCCATATTTTTATGTTTTTAACACATCTCTAAGAAATCATGAAAAAATTCAATCTCCTGGTTGCTTTTTTGGACTTCGCATATATTACATGATCAGAATATGTGTTATTTAATTACAGGGTCAATTTTCAAACTTTACGTATATTACATGGTCAATTTCAATAATTAACTCTATTTTAAATTGTATTTTTGTTGACATAATGAGGAACCTCTTTTATTTTGATTTATGACTGTTTATATATTATGTCACATGTTAATTTACGATAAATTTTTTGTTCAGACTCTACAAAATGTCTGACTCCGCCACTGGTCTCCAACCCCTTCATAATATCCCACATTATAGATGATGTTCCTATATTTGCCTGCTTTGTTATTATCAAAACACTAGATAAAATATACTCAAACCAAATTGATTCTTACAAAGTTTTAGATTTTCAATCGCTCGGTCGTTGATCCACTTTATCATGAATGTATTGAAAAGAATCTTTAATTTGTTAACCCTTCCATGAAACAAAGGAACTCCGAAACATTTTCCAAAATCATCAATTCTTCAAAATTTATACACATTGCAAATTCGAATCCTGGTTTGCCAAGATACAATTTTCTAGAAGAAAAACACTGTCTTTGTTAAAAAAACAAAAAAAAAAGAAGAACATTGTCTTATTCATACTCAACTTTTGTCCAACACGTGACATCACCCCAGGAAAAAAATATCACAAGCGCTCTAAGACTATCACTATCACATCAACATCCAAACACGCTAAATAAATGATATAGTTAAGTGTCATGTAAGACGAAAGTCAATTTATGATATCTATATTGTTAGGTCAGATACATTCACTCAAATCAAATTTGAGACTTTGCAACTGTGTATGAGCTTTAGGAGGTGTTAAACACTTCGTCTACCGATCAAAAAGATTCATATTTAATTTAGAGTTAAATATATTTTTATTCTTTATAAATATAGCAATTTTTCGTTTAAGTCCCTCTAATTTATTTTTTTTACATTTAGTCTCTCAAAAGTTTTTCATTTTCACTTTTGCCCCATCCTTTAAAGTTAACTCATGTAGAATTCATATTTTTAAATAAAATTTAACATAAAAAATTATAATATTATAAGAATCACTCCAAAAAAATAATAGATTTTTTTAACAAAACATGAATTAAATATGAATTTTTTGGAGGTTAAAAATTCATATTTAATTCATATTTGTTAAAAAATCTAACTTTTTTTGGAGAGATTTTTACAATATTCTACATATTTCTACATAATTTTATTAAAAAATGCATGAGTTTTTAAAGTATTTCGTACATGCGTTTGGTCTCTGCTTTTAAGTCTTATCATGTGCACCCTTTAAATTGTTGAATGAGTTTTTAAATGAATGCTTAGAATATTATAAGAATGTCTCCTAAGAAAATTAGAATTTGCTAACCAAACATATATTAAATATAATTTTTTAAGCATCAACTGCATAAAAAAATTCATATTTAATTCATCTTTTGTGAAATGAGGCAAGCTTTTCGTTGAAGAGGTAATGCCTAAGCAGGTTATTCTCATGGAGAAAAATCAAAGAGGCCCAATAAAAAATGAACAATCATAGATGATGAAGAAGTTAAAATGATATTACATCCATCTCTGATTATAAGACATTTTTAATTAAATCATGAGATTTAAGAAAATTGATAGTATAATTAAATTTGTTCGTAATTACTATTATTTTTACAATTTTATTTTTTAGGTGAAAAAAAAGTAAGTTTATGTTTTTAACATAATTATTGTTACTTAAAAAAAACATAATATTTACTCCCCTTTAAAATAAATAGAGACATAGTAAAAAAAATAGGGTTAATATGTCTTTACCCCCTGTAATTTGGGCGAGTTCTAGTTTATCCTCTGTAAAAAAAAAGTTTAGATTCCAACCCTATAATATGAAAATTCTCCACAAAACACCCATGTAATATGAAGATTCTCCACAAAACACCTCTGACCTCATCTAGATGCTGACGTGGCACGTCATTGTGTAATTATTCTCAACAAATCAGGATTTTTTTATTTATTTTCGTAATAAAAAAAATCCTATTTTTTTTAATCATTACAAATTTTTTAATTTTTTTAAAAAAATAGGCACAAATGCCAAGTGTACCTTTAAAAAAAATTAAAAACAAAATTAATTATACAGTTAGCATGTCACTCGGCTCGCCACATCAGCAATTCTATACAATCACATGAGTCAGAGGCTAAAATTAAATAATCTTATTTTACAGGGTTGAAATCTAAACTTTTTTGTACAAGAGGTAAACCGAAACTCGCCCAAATTACAAAAGTAAATATATTAACCCAAAAAAATATTATTAATGTAGGTGGAGATAACAAAGAAATCTTATAAAAAAGAGTAATAAAATTGAAGTCGACTACTATTTTGGGTTTTGACTCACTAATTTCTCCAAGTCAATAATATATTTGGAGTCATCATTAAATCAAATTGGTACTGTACTATCTGCCAACTGCCACCGGACCAAAACCAAAACGCGCTTCTCACTTTCTTTTCTCAAGAATTTCATCGCTTTCTACTTTTCTTCTTCTTTAAATCATTACAACTTTTTCCCTCTTCCAATTCAATCTTTTCTCTAAAAACAATGGATTTTAAACCAAACCCATTCATCACTCTTTTCCTCTTTCTGCTATTTTCTTCCATTTTCTCACTCACTTTCTCAGCTGCCAATAAACCCTTTAGCACCGATAAGGCTCACCGCGTTGGTTCTTCTGCTGTTTTCCGTGTTCATGGGAATGTTTACCCTCTTGGGTATGTGTTCTGTGATTCCTTTGAACTTTATGTTAATTCTTGATTTTCTTTTTTTTTGTTGGATAATTTTACTGTAGTGATTGTGTTTTGATTTGATATATGTTTGTTCTTTTGAACAATTTTGATGTGTGATTTTGTTTCTGATTTGTTCTTGTTCTTGTTGATTAGTTTATTTTTTAGGTTTTGTTTCTTAGTAAATTTCATATCTTGTAGGGTACGTTATTATATTTTTATATTAGGTCTAACTCATCCTCGTACCCGTCTCGGTGATGGGTAGTCCGGTTTATAGGCGCTCATAACATATTAGGTTTTTGTGTTGGATCTAACCTCAGTATCACCGACACTTCACGATACTGACATATGTGATTGCGTTCAATTAATCATTTTTTCAAATTTTGATGAGTGTCGGTATGTCCTTGTTAGTGTCGTGTGTCTATGTCAACGCTTCACGATACTGACATATGTGATTATGTTCAATTAATCATTTTTTTCAAATTTTGATCAGTGTCGGTGTGTCCTTGTCGGTGTCTTGTGTGTATGTCAACGGTACATGGTTCATAGGGTCTAACTCATACTCACAAAATTCACTTGCAAGGTGAGGGGTGTCACTCATTATAAACTCTAATGAGAGTTTATCTCTATCCTATGTGGAACTTGGGGTTTTTTTCCAATATATGTTTAGATTATTTAAAGAAACTAAATTAGATATAGACATAGTCTATGGATAATTTTTATGCTATCTCATTTAGAGAAAAAAGAGTGTAGTTTGACTCAATTTTTGAACCATTCTGGTGTTGTTGTTGTCCTTTTAGGTTGTATCTCCTTTGAAAGTTTCACAAATTAGATTCCCTTTTTGTTTGTACATGCTTTGGAAGGAAAAAAAAACATGAATCATGATTATTGAATTTATGTAGTGAATTAGTTTTTATTGTGATGTTTAATTATATTGATTCCATGAACCAAAAATATTTGTGGTTACTGTTTCTGTAGGTATTATATTGTGTCTCTCAACATTGGCTATCCTCCAAAGCTTTATGACCTTGATATTGACTCAGGTAGTGACCTCACTTGGGTTCAGTGTGATGCACCATGTAAAGGTTGCACTAAGGTAAAGTCAAATTAAGATTAGACCTTGTTATGAACTCTAGAAATGGAGGGCTCTACTTAGGCGATGGATAGACACAAAGGTTTAAAATAATTTAAATACTTTTAACCGATTAAAAAAGTTTGATACATCAAAATCTCCTTTGTGTTTGTCCCTTTCGTATGTAGAGTCCTCTATTTGTTTGAGAAATGGAGAGATTTCAAGTTCAACTCGATACTGATCCATCCTTAATATCAACTCTTCACAATCTTCGCAGCCTCGTGATCAACTTTATAAACCCAACAACAACCTTGTGCAATGTGTGGACCAGTTGTGTGCTGCAGTGCATTTAACATCAGACCATCATTGTTCTTCCCCAGATGAACAGTGTGACTATGAGGTTGAGTATGCAGATCAGGGATCCTCTCTGGGGGTCCTTGTCCGAGACTACATTCCTCTTGAATTCACTAATGGATCTGTTATACGCCCAAGAATAGCCTTTGGGTGAGTTTTGTTTCCATCCTTTTGATTGTCAGTGGCTGCATTGCATCTACTACTTACGTAGTTTGTAATGGTGAACTTAAGCTCATGGTTTTAAATTGCGGTTGGGGCACTGTGAACCTTTATAATATGAGAAAATGCATCCGATCAGTTAAAATCGTGGTTGCTATGCTGCTGCGGAGACCTCAAAATATTATATATCAGCTGCAATTGCAGACCTCAATTTAAAATCATGTTTATGATGGCTAAATAAATGAAGTTAGGGTTATATTGTGCTAAATATAGATAGTGACACAACAGTCTTTAACTGTTACCTTGATTTCAAATTATTACTACAATTTCTTATTCACCTTCCTGAATAATTGAAATGAGTTTCTCTCATTGATTCATGGCTAGATGTGGATATGATCAAAAGCATTCTGGCACGACATCCCCACCTTCTACAACAGGAGTCCTTGGCCTTGGCAATGGAAGAACAAGTATTTTGTCCCAGCTTCACTCTCTAGGTCTGATTCGCAATGTAGTAGGTCATTGCTTAAGTGGTCGAGGAGGAGGATTTTTGTTCTTTGGAGATGATCTCATTCCCTCATCAGGAGTTGTTTGGACACCCATGTTACCTAGTTCCTCAGAGTAAGTGTTAATAAAATGTCATTTGTTTTCATCTGACACGTTTTGATTTCATACATATGTATCATCTGTTGTCTCTAATGAGAACTTCCACGCGATTGTTGCTTCAGAAAACACTACAGTTTAGGACCAGCAGAATTGCTTTTCAATGGAAAGCCTACTACTGCTAAGGATCTTGAACTTATTTTCGATAGTGGAAGCTCTTACACATACCTCAATTCCAAAGCTTATCATGTTATTGTTGATCAGGTAAGATAGAATCATGGATGCCTCAGCAATATTATTATTATTATTATTGATTACATTGCATGATATGTCCTTAAGATCAATTCGTTATTGCATGATTCAGGTAACTAATGACTTAAAGGGAAACCAGTTGAAAAGAGCAACTGAGGATCCGTCTCTTCCAATTTGTTGGAAGGGTTCAAAGTCTTTCAAAACTGTAAATGATGTTAAAAACTATTTCAAGCCCTTAGCATTGAGATTCAAAAAGGTGAAGAATTCGCAGATGCTAATACCACCAGAAGGCTATCTCATTGTCACAGTAAGCACCTTTTAAGACTATGCACAACTTATCTACCTCTATTGTGAAGGGAAAACAATTGAAATTGTATCTTACATTCTTACTCTGCTGCTGTTCTTTTCCAGAAACATGGAAATGTTTGCTTGGGGATTCTGGATGGTACTGAAGTAGGACTAGGAGACCTTAACATAATAGGAGGTAAGGCATTCCAAGTTTCGGACAGAATGAATATAAGATATCACTTTTTTTTTAATACTTTGATGGTAATACACTTTCTATCTTTTGCTCTCAACAGACATCTCTTTGCAAGATAAAATGGTGATTTATGACAACGAGAGACAGCAGATTGGATGGATTTCTTCCGATTGTGATAGGATTCCCAAGTTATAAACATATCTATATCTTTTCGATTTCTTTTATTGTTCGAACGCCAGTAAGTCTTACAAGGATTTCCCCCTTGTTCATTAACAGTATCGATCGTGATTTTGAAGATGATGCTTTTCCACACCCTTATGCAGCCAATTTTGGTATCTTTGACAACAGGTGCGCTGCATAGTAAATGGGCTGTTTGGCCGAGGATGTTGAGATGATTTGGATAGTACATATAATTCTATCACTCACAACATATATATGCATAGATTTTTTTTTGTCAATGTGCTACAATGTAAATGCTTCATAAGCTGCAATTAATGAATTTGTGAATGATATTCCACAGCCACACAGGCTACACTGAACAACTAATCCTCATTAGAGGTGGTTGTCAGTATTTTGTAAGTATACTAGTTGTACTTCAGTAAGAGTTAATACTTCAACATCTCAAATTAGGATCATATATTTTGTATGGATTGCTACCGACTTTGAAACTCCCTTGTAAAACTTTTCCACAGCCGACATGCGAGCTGCAAAATAACCTTAATCATTCATGGCAGGTTAGCCAGTGTTACTTTCTGCGGCAGCCAAGCCCATGAACATGCGTTCAGCCAATGCAGCTTTGTAAAATTCACGTTAATTTCGCTTTGGGACGCGAGAAAACCATCGCAAACACAGTGCAAACATGCTATTGGTCTCTAGAGATTACAATATACAACTACCCTGTTTCTCTTCATTTTTTTTTCTCCATAAATACTTTTTCATTCAGTGGACAAAACATATATTGCCCAAGGGAATATTTTCGGAGGGCAAATAAAATGTGTTTTTTCTAGAAGTATACTATGTCTATGTAGAACATTCGTGGAATCAAGTGTGACCCTTAAACATTGTTAAGTTCCTAGGTTCAATGGCGACATCGTTTTCCATTTTTTTTCTTGGTATTTCCACCTCATTAGTATGTATTTTATGTTATCATGTACGAGCTTGTCCTTTATATTTTACTGCTTTCAAATTTTCTACGACAAATTCGGTATCCTAACACTCTCCACTAGAGTGTCACCATCAAGGCATCAACGTTCTTCAGTATAGTCCTCTATGGCTGCTATACATTTTTCATATCCTTTTCTAATTTAACCTAGACCAAAAGATACTGTATTAAATCAATCCTTTGACTAGAAAGTTACAATCTATATAGAAATTGTTTTACGTAATGAGCAACACTTTTTTTTAGAGTTAAATGTTATTGGCACTCTTTTTAACTCCAAATTTCCAAAAACAAATTTGTGAGCTTATTATAGGAGAATCAATTCCAATTTAATGAGAATTCTCTAAAAAAAAACTTAGGATAATCAAAATGAATATGTTGAATTTACTTCAGTCATTTGTAGTCCTTTTTTCCCCTTCCCCTTAAAATGTCTTTAGATTTTTTTTCTGGCAAAAATATGCTTAATCAAATATCCATCAAAATCACAGAAGGTCCTACAAATAAACCTTAACTAACTTGTGACTTAAAGGTATATGTCAGTTTTGTGTTGAAAATAATAACTTTTATACTTTTAAGAATGTACACTCCCTTCAAAAAAGAATTTAAATACATGAATTTTAAAACAAAGTTTTTATACTCCCTCCGTCCCTATAGGTAAACCCTCTTTGTTTTTTTCACATTTCTTAAGAAAAGTTAGTAGTGTAATTATTGTGTCTATTTTGTGTGTTAATATTACCAAATTGTCTTTTATTTGTATGTGTATTAAATTTGACTTTTCATATTTCAAGACAAATTTCAAGACAAGTTAGTAATATTAATTAGGGGTATGTTTAGAAAAATAATAATAAATGCATCTAGTAAAAAAAAAATTGAGGAAAAAATGGAAAATGCATCTAGTAATTTGAAAAGGAGTTTACATTTAGGGACAAAAATAAAGTCAAATAGGTGCTTACATATAGGGACGGATGGAGTATCTGGTACTTTAACATGATGTGTGGTTAAGACACATGTTACATTTTTCTTAAGAAAAACATAAAATCTTCAAAATTTTGTTGTTTTTATGATAAGACAACTTTGGTTTTTAATTTAAAAAGAAAGAATAAACTTTATGATAAGACAAAACTTTGGCTTCTAAAATACCTAACTTTTTTTATTGAAAGATAATTTTTTTTTAAAGAGAAAGACTAAATTAATTGAGGTGTTTAATTTTATTTTTTTTTTACAAAAGAGGGCCAAAGGGAAAAAAAAAAGAAAAACAAAGAAGTTAGATGTATATTTCTAGACATACAAGCCCCAAAAATATCATAAAAAAGGAGTCTTTGAAGCTCATTAGAAGGAGTCTCCAAAACAAGCAAATTCCAAGAATTCAAAGAAAAACTGAAGTTTGCTAGCGAGTCAGCTCATCTGTTGCCTTCATGCCACGTGTGAATAACTTGAGTATGCCAATCCCGCCGAAGAAGATCTTGAATACATCTTATCAAAGAAGGAATGATTCCATTGATCTTGCAATTGTTAGAAACCATATCGACAAGCACCTTCAAGTCACTCTCTACTATTAAATGAGATATACCTCCATGCCATGTCAAGCCTTACATAGAGACCCCACATCTCAGCATGTAACGCGTCACATGCTCCAATTTTGCGACTAAATCCTTTAATCCATTTCCCATCAGGTTGATGAAGAAGTCTGTCATAACCTGCAAGCTCCTCATTACCTTTACATGCTCCATCGCAATTGAGTTTCACCCAACCATCAACTGGCATCTTCCATCCAATATACACGGTTTAATTTTATATCGTATTAAATTGTCATTTTGTAGTAAGTTTAATGTAATGAATTAAATTAGTCGACCTCTATGATTTTAAGAATATTTTTGTCGACAAATTCACAATTTTAAGAATTAGTAGTAGTCTAAAACAATGATTTATGGACTTCACACAATAGTAGATTTTTTTTTTGAGAGCTTGAATTAGATTGTTCTACCACTTGCTTAAACCATTTGTTACAAAAAACGATGATTAATTTATTTTGAATAAAAAAACGATGATTAGTTAACGGTTTATGCTAATCTATTTCCAACATACCTATCGTTAGCAAACAAAAATTGCACAAATCCCATGTAGTACCAAAAACAAAAAAGAACAAATCCCAAGCAACAAAAAAAAACGGTTAGAAATGGACTCGTGGTCATAATCATCATAGACATAAACATCGACTGCTCCACCCAACTGTTTTTCAGTCTTCTTTCAGTACAACCCGATTCTGACACCTATTTTTACCACCCACCAAACAACAGTAGACGCCGTCAATATTAAAAAATAAACCTAAAAACAAAAACAAACAAAAATGCTACTAGCAACAATTTATACTAATAATAAAATATATTTTATAGTAGATAAAAAATCTAAAATTGTTTGTATTTTATTTATACATTTTGACAAATTTTCAGGAGCATTCTTGAGTAAAAGTGATTTAAAATTTAAGTTTATTTTAAATTAATTAACTTTAAAAAAGTGACATGACACTAAATACTTGAATGATATATAGACTCGACCAAACTTTAAAATACTAAACTATTCGTAAAATTTTAATTTGTATCTATAGAAAAATTTAGACATCTGTGAAAATAATATTATGATGTATTTTTTTTAAAGGAAATATTATGATGTATTTGTTAAGATAATCAGATAGTTTTCACATATTGAATTAAATATCATCATTTATTCTTATAAAATAATATCATCTTTTAGATATTTATGTAGGCATTTAAGAAATAACATGACATATCTAAATGATTATCAAAATTGATTTTTTATAAATACATATATAATTAATTTTTGGGAAATGTTAAAAGTTTAGAAGCGAAATATATAAATAATGTATTGGAATTTGTGCATTAAATTTAATTTTTAATGTTTTAATGAATTTGATGCATAAAATTTAAAAAAATATTTCTTTTTGTGGATTTCTTAACATATGCCATAATGACACAAGTTAATATAGTACCCTTAAATTTTAAGTTTATTGAATAAGTGATGTATCTGATCTAATACCAGATACATTAAATATGAATTATTTTTTATTGGGCAAAATAAAAAAGAGGGTGAGAAAAACATTGGGCAAAGTAAAATAGTGATAGTGATAAGAAACAAAAGAAAGCAGTCATCGAAAGTTAACGGAGAAGCTTGAGTCGAGTCATACACACACGCAGTCGCAGACACAGTTACACAAACACACTCATTCAACTCTTTCACTCTGTTACTTCCATTCTTTTTTTCATTTCTCCGTTATCTCTCTCTCACTCATTCACCTTCTTCTCAATTTTCAATTACTCTAATTAATAATAATAATAATTATTATTATCGTTATTTTCTTCTGCATTTTAATTTCTACCTTTCAATTTCATTACACGCTTCGATTCGTTCTTTTACCCTATCTTCTTATAACGATCCATTTTTCATTGATCTGTTTTGATTCTTCCTCAAGATCTGAATTCTGTTACGCGTCTGTGATGTTTTTCTGTGTTGGATCGGTTTTGAATTTTGATGGAATTACCAGTGAATTGAGGATGCAAAGGTTTTGCAGGTAGTTTTAAGGAGGGAGGAGTTCTGCGGCATTTGCATTTCACACGGCGAGGTAGCTTCTTTTATGGTTTTGTCATGAATTTCAAATTTGATTTTGATTATTGTTTGTGCTGTGTGTATTTTGATGATTTGTAAAGTGATTTATGGATTGTAGGGTTTTAGTGTGAGTTTGGTTAAGCAATTGCGAAAATTTATTTTGATTGGATTGATTTTAGTTAAAAATATGTTGAATTATGTTTGGATTAGTGATTGAAATGAACAATAAATTTGAGTGTAAAAATCTGAATGCAAAAATTGATTTTGATTGAATTGATTTTAGTCAAAAATCAGTTGGATACAAAGTGAATTACTCCCTTCGGTCTTGTTATAAGCAAAAAATCACTGTTTAGATTCATCAAATAACTAATGTATCTGGTCTGTAATGTAATATAGACTTAAAAAGTGGAATGTTGCTTATAATTGAGATCGGAGGGAGTATGCTTGGATATTTCAAGTAAAAGTTAGTTGAAGAAAATCTGAGTTTGGCTAAAGTTGATTTGAAGGTTATGTGATTTATGTTTGGTTAGTGTAAAAGATAGTTCAAGAGTAAATTGGCAAAAAGCAAATGTAAAAGTCAGTTCTAGAATCAAAAGTTCCAATTCCTCCCTTCAACTAGAAACAATTCTAGAGGAAAAATCAATTTTACTCGGGAGCAATCAAACATGTCTAAGTATAATTAATTTTGCCTCTAGAATTGAGTCTACTTGAAACTAGAAATTGTAGCTTCTGATTCTACAATTGATTTTTACACTCAAATTTATTGTTCAACTCACTTTTAGATTAATGTATCCAAACACAAATCACTTTACCTTTTAGTCCGAATCAATTTCACAATCAGTTCACTCTAAATCAATTCTTGTCAGTTGTCACCACAGAAACATCAATTCTAGATCTCTAGAGTCAATTCTGGCTCCTCCAAAACTGGAATCGAACATACACTAAATTTGAGTGTGAAAATTATGTTTGGACTCAAAAACTGCAAAGCATAGCTTCAAGTTAGAATCTAATCTAGAGATAAATTTAATTCCAATAGACATCGCCCAAACATGTCAAAATTAAACTCACTGCTTATGTATCTGGAATCACTTTTGGCTCTCCCTACTGCGAAACCAAAGACACACTAGTGTGAGTTTGGTTCAACGCTTGCGGAAAATTATTTGTTACAAGGGAGTTGAATGTATAGTGGTTTATATTTGGATACATTCGTGTAAAACTAAGTTGAGGTTAATGATTACTTTTGGAGGCATCAATGTAAAGTCTTTGTACAATATGGAACTTGGAAACTGAAATGTTGGTTGCATTTGCGTAGAGATCACTCAGTGTAAAATCTAGGGCAGGTCATAAGCCATGTTTGCGTTTTTTTCTTCTTCTGTTTCTGAGTGTTGAATGAATTTGGATGGGATGATAGTCACTGATTCATGTTTGTAATTGATAGAAAGTGATTTCTTATAGTAAATAGGTCTCTCTATCTAATATGAATGCTATAAAACAATGTTTTTTTCATGGAAATGGGTCTAGTTATGTCATGTAGCTTAAGAAACAAAGTCCTTCTCATCTCTGTGTTTTCTATTCTAAGCATTTCTGTAGGATGTCAATTGCGATGGACTTTTGGTATGCTGAAATTTTAGAATGTTAAAATTTTCAGGGGTCCTACAAGGACGATAAACTAGCTTATTGGTGCAAATGTCAAAGTCTCCCTCTCCAGAACAACAGAGATCCATTTATTCTGATTCTCAGCCCATGTCAGTAACTTTGTGCTACTCATTAGGAATTTATTCTGCTATATAAACTAGAAAATGTATTATAATGATGGAGGCTAAGGGCCCGTTTACTTTGTGAAAATATTGTCTATTTTCATTTCCTAAAGTTTGTGTTCATTTTAACTTTGATGTGAAACACCTAAAGTGAACCATTGGGATAGAGGGGAGATGAAATGCTAGTTAGGGATGATGCATTTCATAAAAATAGTTCTTTGATATTTTCAGTTTTTCCATAAAATGCAGACAATTGTTAACTTCAAGCCTCTTTGCTATCAAGTAAAATTAACACAAATTTTAACAAATTTAAATAGTAAATGTTTTCACAAGGTAAACAGACCCTTAACTATTTAGCAACTGGAACTAGTTTATGATCTGTTTTGGAATTTAATATATTAATGGCTCATGGCTGGTTAGATCTCATCTGAGTCTTACATCACATATTTCATTTGCAAATGTGAAAATAGTCAAAATACTAACATTTGGCAGTTAAATACCCAATTACGTACAGGGAATTCATTGAGGAAACAGGAATGGACGACCCAGAATCTACAATGGCAACAGTTGCTAATTTTTTGGAGCAACTGCATGCCAACATGTCATCACCACTTGAGAAAGAACTTATTACAGCACGATTATTAAGTGTTGCCAAGAAAAGAAAGGATGCTAGAGCACTTATTGGTTCTCATGCCCAAGCCATGCCCTTGTTCATAAACATTCTCAGAAATGGAACCCCGCTTGCAAAAGTTAATGTAGCTTCCACTCTGAGTATCCTGTGCAAAGATGAAGACTTGAGGTTAAAAGTACTTCTTGGTGGTTGTATCCCACCATTACTGTCAGTTTTAAAATATGAATCCACTGATGCTAGGAAGGCAGCAGCTGAAGCAATATATGAAGTTTCCTCTGGTGGTCTTTCAGTTGATCATGTTGGTATGAAAATTTTTGTTACAGAAGGTGTAGTTCCAACGTTATGGAATCAACTAAATCCACATAACAAAGAAGACAAAGTTGTGGAAGGTTTTATTACTGGAGCATTAAGAAATCTATGTGGGGACAAAGATGACTATTGGAAAGCAACATTAGAAGCTGGAGGTGTGGATATCATTGTGGGTCTCTTGTATTCAGATAATTCTGTTTCTCAGTCAAATGCAGCTTCTCTGTTGGCACGTCTAATGCTGGCTTTTAGTGATAGCATCCCCAAAGTAATAGACTCTGGAGCAGTCAAAGCTTTACTTCAACTTGTTGGTCAGGAAAATGATATTTCTGTACGAGCCAGTGCTGCCGATGCCCTAGAGGCCCTTTCTTCAAAGTCTACCAAGGCTAAAAAGGCTATTGTTGATGCAGATGGGGTTCCAATCCTTATTGGAGCTATTGTTGCTCCTTCTACAGAGTGTATGCGAGGTGATGGCGGTCGGGCCTTGCAAGAGCATGCAACTCGCGCTTTAGCCAACATCTATGGGGGCATGTCTTCTTTAATACTATATCTTGGAGAACTTTCCCATTCTCCTCGCCTTGCTGCCCCAGTTGGCGATATAATTGGTGCTCTTGCTTATACACTCATGGTCTTTGTGGAAAATCTTGATATTGATGGGGAACATTTTGATGCAACTCAGATAGAGGATAATCTTGTAACTCTTTTAAAACCAGGAGACAACAAGCTAATTCAAGAACGTGTCCTTGAGGCTATGGCTAGTCTTTATGGAAACGTCTATCTCTCAAAGCGACTTGTTCAAGCAGATTCAAAGAAGGTTCTCGTTGGTCTTATAACAATGGCTGCTCCTGATGTGCAAGAGTATCTGATACTTTCATTGACAAGCTTGTGTTGTGAAAAGATTGGAATATGGGAGGCCATAAAAAAGCGAGAAGGTATCCAGTTGCTGATTTCATTGGTGGGATTAGCCAGTGAGCAGCATCAGGAGTACTCAGTTCAATTGTTAGCGATCTTAACTCACCAGGTTGACGATAGCAAATGGGCAATCACTGCTGCTGGAGGGATTCCACCGTTGGTGCAGTTGTTAGAGACAGGATCTCAAAAAGCAAAAGAGGAAGCAGCTAATGTTCTCTGGAGTTTGTGCTGTCACAGTGAAGATATTCGTGCCTGTGTTGAAAGTGCTGGAGGCGTACCAGCATTTTTGTGGCTTCTCAAGAGTGGTGGACCAAAAGGACAAGAAGCTTCTGCAATGGCACTCACAAAGCTTGTCCGAGTAGCTGATTCTGCCACTATTAATCAGCTATTAGCATTGCTACTAGGGGATTCTACAAGCTCGAAGGCACATATAATTCGGGTTTTGGGTCACGTGCTTTCTATTGCTTCACAGAAGGATCTCCTTCAGAAGGGATCTGCAGCCAATAAAGGACTGAGATCTCTTGTTCAAGTTCTCAAATCATCAAATGTGGAAAACCAAGAATATGCAGCTTCAGTCCTTGCTGATTTATTTCTCACTAGACAAGACATGTGTGATAGTCTAGCAACTGATGAGATTGTGCTTCCTTGCCTGCAGCTTTTAACTAGCAAAACTCAAGGTGTTGCCACTCAGTCTGCTCGAGCCTTATGTGCTCTGTCTCGTCCAAACAAGAGCAAGGCTGCAAATAGGATGTCTTATATTGTAGAGGGTGATGTTGAGCCACTAATCAAACTAGCTAAAACATCCTCTGTTGATGCTGCTGAAACTGCTGTTGCTGCATTGGCCAATCTTCTCTTTGATCCATCTATTGCCGCTGAAGCTCTAGCCGGAGATGTTGTTTCAGCTTTAACAAGAGTTCTGGAAGAAGGATCCTTGGAAGGTAAACAAAATGCTTCATGTGCACTTCATCAATTACTGAAGCATTTTCCAGTAGGCGACGTTCTCAAGGGGAATGCTCAATGCCGTTTTGCTGTACTTGCCCTTGTTGATTCATTAAGAGCTATGGATATGGATGGACCTGATGCAGCAGATACTTTAGGAGCAATTGCGCTGCTAATTAGGACTAAACAGGGTGTTGACTTCACTTACCATCCGTGGTTAGCTCTGGCTGAAATACCATCAAACATAGAACTTCTCATTTACTGTTTGGCTGAGGGGCCTCCCCTTGTGCAGGACAAAGCAATTGAAATTCTGTCCAGGCTTTGTGGAGATCAGCCAGCTGTTCTTGGTGAATTGTTACTTGCTAGTTCAAGATCCATTGTGTCATTGGCTGATAGAATTATAAACTCCTCCAGTTCAGAAGTGAAAGTTGGTGGAGCTTCCTTACTAATTTGTGCTGCAAAGGAGAAGAAAGAGATTTCATTGGATTCACTTGACTCTTCTGGTTATCTAAAACAACTGATATATTCTTTAGTTGATATGGTGAAGCAAAGTTGTTTCTGTTCTTCATTAGATATTGAAGTATTCACCGCTAAAGGTTTTATGGAGAGGAATGCATTTCAAGAAGCTGACGTGTTTGATATTCCCGATCCGGCTGTTGTCTTGGGAGGTACTGTTGCCCTGTGGTTGCTCTCAATTATTACTTCTTTCCATTCAAAGAGTAAGCTCACAGTTATGGAAGCTGGTGGACTTGAAGCTCTCTGTGACAAACTTGCAAGACATACTTCAAATCCACAGGTATACTAATTTAAACTTCAGTTTATTTTACTGATGATCTTTATCAGTTTCCTTTGTCTTTTTGCTGGTTTGTTCTACAACTCAGGTACTAATATTCATGTACATAGGAAAAATTAAGCGTGCCATCTTGGGTGTGTGATGGCTTTAATTTTAACTTGCTCGATAGTATCTCTTTGCAATGTGACAAACAACAATAACTTGAAATCTGTATAAATTTGTAATTTGAATTTAGTTTATGAGTTGATCAAACGCTGGATTTGATGTGTAAAGAAACATATTTGGGAAGAAAGAGAAATACAATGAAGAAAAAAAATGTGTTTTTCATACATCATCTTTGATCTTTTGATGTATATCATATTGAAATATTGGGATTTTTAAAGCCATTCCTAACGTTTTAATGAAAAGAAATGATTGGAATAATTTTCTTCTAAAGGAAAGTGAGAATTCGACAATGACAAATCAGTGTTAAGCCAGCTACAGATTAAAGGCTGAGCTTTGTGAATAAAATCTAGGCCAAGCCCTGCCCGACCTGAATCTACAAAATATGTTCTAATTAATTATTTTTATTAGTATAATCTATTTTTTTGATATAAAATCCCATATCTCAATTTTTACATGCATGATTTCATAAAGTTTGTATTACTATTTTAAATAAGTTTTATGAATTTGTTTCCCTTATGATCTTGATAAGGCCCTCTTATTTCCTTTAAAGCTTACCTTGGGCCTGAACTCTGAAGAATAAATCTGAATGATTAGTGAACAGTGAAAAGACTCTAGACTATACTAATAGAATGTATATTATGTTTTCCCAAAATACTAGATTCTGTTCATTTGGTTGGTTGATGATTTGTGTTGGTGATGTACATGTCTGGATTGCACATTTACTTCAGTCTTGTTCACGTATTCTATAAATTTAGTTACTTATTCAAATAGATTTCCTCCCTCTCCTATTGACAGGCAGAATATGAGGATACCGAAGGAATATGGATCAGTGCCTTGTTCTTGGCCATTTTATTTAAAGATGCAAACATCACTCTATCACCTGCTACAATGAACATTATTCCTTCTATTGCTCTTCTGCTAAGATCTGAAGAAGTAATTGATAAATATTTTGCTGCCCAGGCTTTGGCTAGTCTTGTTTGTAATGGTAATAGGGGGATAAATCTTGCCATTGCAAATTCTGGTGCTGTTGCTGGTTTGATAACTATTATTGGGCATATTGAGTCAGATATGCCAAATCTCGTGACATTATCAGAAGAATTTTCCTTGGTGCAAAACCCTGATCAAGTTGTTTTGGATCACCTTTTTGAAATTGTAGATGTAAGATTGGGGTCTACTGCACGGAAATCTATACCCCTCTTAGTGGACCTCTTAAGACCAATACCTGAAAGGCCTAATGCTCCACCAGTTGCTGTTAGACTCTTGATATCCATCGCAGATGGAAGTGATGCAAATAAATCACTTCTGGCAGAAGCTGGAGCTCTGGAAGCTTTGAACAAATACCTCTCCTTGAGCCCTCAAGATTCAACTGAGACTGCCATTTCAGAGTTACTGAGAATTTTATTTTTTAACTCTGACCTCATTAAACATGAAGCATCAACAAGTTCATTGAACCAACTCATAGCTGTTTTGCGTCTCGGATCGAGAAATGCTAGATACAGTGCAGCAAGAGCACTCCATGAACTTTTTGATGCCGACTATATCAGAGATTCAGAATTAGCTAAACAGGCCATTCAGCCATTGGTTGACATGCTTAACACAACATCAGGGAGTGAGCAGGAAGCTGCTCTCCTGGCCTTGATCAAGTTAACATCAGGAGATTCGTCAAAAGCATGTGTTTTTACTGATGTGGAAGGGAATCCACTTGAAAGTTTATACAAAATACTGTCTTCTGCTTCTACTTTGGAACTGAAGAGCCATGCTGCACATCTCTGCTATGCTCTTTTTGGTAATAGCAAGATCAGAGCAAACCCAGTTGCCTCAGAATGCATAAAACCCCTTATATCACTAATGCAGTCTGGTTATGAGACAGCAATAGAATATGGGGTTTGTGCTTTTGATAGACTGTTGGAAGATGAACAGCAGGTGGAGCTTGCAGCAGCCTATAATGTTGTGGATCTCCTTGTCGGCTTGGTTTCTGGTGAAAACTACCAGCTTATTGAGGCCACTATATCTGTTCTAATTAAATTGGGTAAAGACAGGACTCCTAGCAAACATGACATGGTCAAAGCTGGCATTATTGATAATTGTCTCAAGCTATTTCAATCAGCACCTAGCTCCTTATGCTCCACAATAGCCGAGCTTTTTCGCATTTTAACTAATAGTAGTGCAATTGCTAGAAGTTCAGATGCTGCAGAAATTGTAGAACCCCTTTTCAATGTTTTGCTCCGTCGGGATTTCAATATATGGGGACAGCATAGTGCCTTACAAGCACTTGTGAATATATTGGAGAAACCGCAAAGTCTTGCATCCTTAAAGCTTACTCCTAGCCAAGTCATTGAACCCTTGATTTCTTTTCTGGAATCCCCATCCCAGGATATTCAGCAGCTTGGCACGGAATTGTTATCTCATCTTCTTGCACAGGAACACTTTCAGCAAGATATTACAACAAAGAATGCAGTTGTGCCCCTTGTACGGCTTGCAGGAATTGGAATTTTAAATTTACAGCAAACAGCAATAAAAGCATTGGAAAAAATATCCACAAGCTGGCCAAAGGCCGTTGCTGATGCGGGAGGTATTTTCGAGCTTGCAAAAGTTATTATTCAAGATGATCCTCAGCCACCACATGCACTCTGGGAATCAGCTGCTTTAGTTCTCTCTAATGTGTTACGTTCCAATGCTGATTACTATTTTAAAGTTCCTGTGGTGGTTCTTGTAAAACTCTTGCACTCAACACTTGATAGTACAATTAGCCTTGCGCTAAATGCTTTAGCAGTTTATGAAAGAAGCTATGGTTCAAGTGCTGAAGAGATGATGGAAGCTGGAGCTATGGATGCTCTGTTGCACCTTATAAGATCTCATCAATGTGAAGAAGCATCTGCTGGATTACTTGAAACTTTATTTAACAATGTCAGAGTACGGGAGATGAAGGTATCTAAGTATGCTATAGCGCCTTTATCCCAATATCTGTTGGATCCACAAACCAGATCACAGTCTGGCAAGCTTCTGGCTGCTTTAGCTCTGGGAAATCTTTCCCAGCATGAACGACATGCTAGAGCTAGTGACTCTGTATCTGCATGTCGTGCATTGATAAGTATACTTGAAGATCAGCCAACTGAAGAAATGACAATGGTGGCTATATGCGCATTACAAAACTTTGTCATGAACAGCAGGACAAATAGACGTGCTGTTGCAGAAGCTGGGGGAATACTTGTGATTCAGGAATTGCTGCTGTTTCCAAATACAGAAGTTGCTGGACAAGCAGCTCTATTAATCAAATTTTTGTTTTCTACTCACACATTACTAGAATATGTGTCAAATGAGCTGATCAGATCTTTGACAGGTACATTATTCTTGTCCCTATTGACAGCGAGCACTGCTCTATACTTATGCTCTCTTTCGGCAACTGCTTTTGGCATTTGTCCATGCTATAAAACATTGCCTAATTTTCTTTTAAGTTCATTCATGTTTTAGTCTTTAGTAAATAAAGTATATTTAAATTTATTTTATTCCACACCTTTTCATGTGTATGGTCCCTGGCAGATTATCTTTTACGTTTATCTTGCATATTGAAATTAATGATTAATTTACTATGAAATTTCTTGAAGGGCCTTGAATTTTCACTAGTGTTTATACATGCAGAGAATCCTATTGTCCTATTTTAAAATACTAGTTGATCTTCAAAGGAATAAATACACTGGATATGCAGTGACAAAGTTGTATTTGAAAGGCTTCTCTATTTTGCTGTGTGATTCAATATCGTTAGATTGTCAGAATTTGAACTGTCGTTTGAGAGAGTCATTCAGCCTTTATTTGGTTTTTAGACTCTCTGGAACCAGAAAAGAAAGAGTTTAGGTCTTTTGGATATATCATCATATGTACAAATAAGTTGATTTCTGTCTTGTTATATTGTCTTTCCTAGTATAAATCTCCAGTTCCATTATATGTTTTGCTATTTCTAGTTTTGGAGGATGTCAAAGATTTTCTGCAGCATGACAGCTAGTGAAATAGCTTTCTTCCTGTTTTTTATCATATCAATTTTTAATTCAAATTACTTTCTAGAAAAATAAATCTTCACATATAGATAAAGGCGTGTTGGTGGTTTTTTTTTTCTTTTTTTATTATGAAAATTGTATTTCATTGTATTGTTGCTTCATTATGCAGCTGCACTCGAAAGGGAGTTGTGGTCAACTGCCACAATCAATGAGGAAGTTTTGAAAACACTCCATGTGATATTCATAAACTTTCCTAAGCTCCACACATCTGAAGCAGCAACCCTGTGCATTCCTCATTTGGTAGGGGCACTTAAATCTGGGAGTGAAGTTGCTCAAGACTCTGTACTTGACACCTTTTTCTTGCTAAAACAATCTTGGTCTACCATGCCAATAGATATAGCAAAATCTCAAGCCATGACTGCTGCTGAGGCCATCCCCATATTACAAATGCTCATGAAAACCTGCCCACCAAGTTTCCATGAGAGGGCAGATACTCTTCTTCACTGCTTACCTGGTTGTTTGACTGTCACCATTAAACGTGGAAACAACCTCAAGCAAACTATGGGAAGCACTAATGCATTTTGCCAGTTGACAATAGGCAATGGCCCTACAAAACAAACCAAGGTACTCCCATGAATAACTGAAAAATTCTGCAGAAGCATCAGTCATTATTTTAGCCTTTAATACTGGTTTTTTCTTGCCTTATAACGTGTGAAAGATTACACTTACTCTACATCTGTCAGTGCAAAATTCTCTGTTATATTTTGTTTCATGTTACATCTGTCACAAGCTGATTAACTGAAGCCTAAAAATAGTATACTTAACTGAAGCCTCTCAAGTCTCAACTGTAGTAAATTCAATATCAATTTCACATTCAATATAGACTGCCTTTTTCCGTTTTTCTTCGAATTCAAACATGACATGCAGTGCCTTCTGATAGATAACTCTCCAACTTTCTCTAGCTGGGTTATCATAGACCTGACACATGCCGCAATAATTATTCAGATTGATTATTTCATCTTTGATTCTTTTTGTATCTATATCCATTTTTCTTGATCTTGTCGATTCTATCAGCCCCTTGCATAATTGACAACCTAACAAACTCCAGAATTTATTTTCCATTGTCCAAACTTTATTTATGAAGTTATCAATTTATTTATCTGCTTTCTCCAGTAAGGATTATATTTTATCATACAAGATTACAGATACCATTTTTTATTGTTGCATCTGGTAGGTAGTGAACCACAGTACTTCTCCGGAATGGAAAGAAGGATTCACATGGGCATTTGATGTACCTCCCAAGGGGCAAAAGCTCTATATCGTATGCAAAAGCAAGAATACTTTTGGAAAGGTAATTAGATATTTTCCGTGATTATTCATTCTCTATTTTGGGGTAACCTTGGCGCAACTGGTAAATTGTTGTCATGTGATTGGAAGGTCACGGGTTCAAGTCCTGGAAACAGCCTCTTGTGTAAAAACAGGGGAAGGCTGCGTACAATACACCAAAATGGCGGGACCCCTTCCCGGATCCTGCGTATGCGGGAGCTTTAGTGCACCGGGTTGCCCTTTTTTTTTATTCATTCTCTATTTTACTAATTTTTCTTTATGGTAACCAGTAAGTGGGTGCCTACCTCTTCCTTTACTTAAAGGGAGAATTACTACTTCATAACTTTGTTTGATGGAAACCTATATTTTGTTGATTACCGAGAGGATCTTAGCTTATTTCTTTTAAAAATTGTCTTTGATGGTGTCTCTACTTAGTGATGTAATTCACTTTCTTATGATGACAAATTATTACTAGGCTCCTTTTTCATTTTTGCACTAACTAAACCGAACAATACTCTAATTGCAATTACTTACTGGAAGTGTTGTATTTTTTATCCAGACAACTCTTGGAAAAGTCACCATCCAAATTGATAAAATTGTGACAGATGGGGTTTATAGTGGACAATTCAGTCTTAGTCATGACGGCAGCAAAGATGGTTCTTCCCGAACACTTGAAATTGAGATTATATGGTCCAACAGAATTTCTAATGATGACATTTGAAAGGGGTAGTTAGCTGCTTTTTGGGCTGGAAGCATAGAAGGTAATCTGCAGCATGCATAATATGTTCAATATGGTTTTCTTGTAATTATGGACAAGTTTGGAAGATCCAATTTTGTAGTCTGGCAGATAAAGTTGCTTCATCTGTAAGTGTAAATTAAATTGAATTATAAGTGTCTTGGGTAAAGGGTGTGTGTGACAAAGGAGGTCCTCATTTGGTAAAGGGAAAAAATTGGTTACAATTGTACAGGTCAGTTCATAGGAAACAGAAACTTGAATCATAGGAAGAATGCGATTTTAATTAAAATTACGTCAGAAGATTTTTTTTTTCATTAGTTGTTGCGTTTTGAATTTCATTAGCTTTTGATGTAAAGTGGCCTTGTTTTATGTTTGTAAACCACACATAAGATGGAAAAGTAAACTGCCAATTTCATTTTCCGTTGAGAAATGATATTTTGACATCAAAACTTTGATGTCAAATATGGTGTCATTTGATTTTTGTGTGTAATTTTGAAATTCATGTAAGTTGTACAAGATAAAAAGTAACACATACATACGGTGTCGCATGCTATGTATGTATGTTAAAAAAACAACTCTTTTCCATTTCTATCATCAACATGCTATTTTTTAACATTAGGCCACAACCAACACAAATTTATTTTTTCATGGTCTATTTTCTAGGTTTAAATAATACCAGTAGAACAAGAGTAAATTGATGAATGATTGCACTACTCTTTAATTAAAAAGGAGTAAACATGCAGACACTACAATTTTAAAACTGAGACTCCCAACTTCAACATTTTGTGAATTATGTTTATGCAATATCACCCAGTTGATTGAATGAAGGTTATTTAGCTGCTGCACCCAGCGACTGATTCAAGTTGAAGCTTGTCGTTAGTCGTTACCATTTATCACCAAAACTCAAAATATACCAGCTTGTCTTTGCAGTCATTTGTGATTGCGGGACTGCACACAGTCAGCAAGTTTGAGACCGTTTGATTAAGATTAGATGATCGGATTTTAATCTTGAAATATTTTATCAAAGAAAAAGCACAAATTATCTTTAAATGTTAATCGTCCAATCAAGCTTAGATGATTATGAGTTGCAATATGTACAATGAGCATATAAAGTGTAAAAGAAAAAGCAACATCATATTTTACGCAGTATTTTTTTCTTAGATGATCCGATTAAAATAATTTTTGAAATCAACTTTTTATTTTCCTAAGATGAGTTTTTTTTTTTCCTTTTTCTGAATTCACTGTAATTGGTGCTTTTGGCACCCGGTAAGTCCACCAAGGTATTTACATAACTGGCCTTTTTCGATCAATTATGAGATTAATCTTATGTTAATCTTTTACGGATTTTTCTTGATTCTCATCCTTCCGATTTTAATGATTAAATCGTCATTATCTATCCACTGTGTTGTACAAACTACACTGTAAAGTTGTCTAAATCTTTAACAGTAATTTTGTCAATATATTTGACGTGGAAAGCTAAGGAATATGGATACCATAAGACTGTTACCATCATTCCTTTCATGAATTTGAATGCAAACAAAATTCTCTTTTGTTGATAAACATGAACAACCACGTACCAAAAAAAAAGACATTGTTTCGTCAATTCAATTCAAATTCTTTACCATCACAATGGCACATCTTAATCACGAGTAGCCAAATTGTTGTGACATTGCATTTAATTGTACCTTACAATTGAGCGGAGCAAAATCGTTTATTTAAAGTAAGTTTTGCCTTTAACACGTGCTTGCCAAATATTGTCACAAAAACTAAAATGATGCTTGTTGATATTTTATTTATTTTTCTCAATTTTAATTTTTAATATTTTTTAATTGGAAAATATTCTATAAAAAGGTTATTTATACAGTACCTATAAAAAGATATTTTCCGTGAAAAACAGGTTTTGAATTCCAACATTCCAATTAGAAAAGGAAAGGGGCATCACTTCACTTTTTATAAGATGGAGCCGAATTTCAGGTAATATACGGTTGTCACGTAAATTTTGGAATATATTTAACTTTCAAACTGCCAATATTGGTCTTTACTCTTTTTACCTAAATTAATTAATTAATTTAATAACACTTTAACTTTTTACTAGCAACTAGCAAAGATTAGATTAATGTCCTAAAAATATCTTTACTATCATTGCTAGATATTTTCTGGAGTAAAAGAGATATTTTCCTTCAAAAAATATAAATATGGTAGATATTTTGTTTACAAGTATATATTCATGATTTTGCTGATAATTAATCAAAAAAATTCATCTTTCCTAAAAAAAAAATTCATTTTAGTAGGGTCTCTCCACATGACTGCATTTTTTTAGTCAAGACTCGTTAGATATTGACATTAACATATCGTTTAAGATATTCAAGCGCCGCTATTCAAACCAACGTAATTTTGGTTTGATGGTTGAGACTTAATAAATTACTAGTATTAAGAGTTTATGGTTTGTTTGATGGTAGGATATGGAAGCAGGATATGATATATTAATCATATCATTCTTAAATCTCATGTTTGATGCACCAAATAGATAGGATAAAATAAACCATTGTCCTATCATATCATGACTTTCCTTTGTAATTTTTATCTTGAGTATAGGTTGGGTTAGAAACTATCATGATAGGATCAAAAGATCATTCCTTATTTATTATCATGATATTCTGTCATTTTTAAAATTTTGACCTTTTTAAAATAATGATATCAGTATTTGTGATTATAGTTAATTATATGTCATTTTTACAATATTTAATTAATTATGACAGTAATTTTTCATTTAATTTTAATGATATCATGTTTGTTATTCATGTACGCATCAAACAAATGATAGGATTAATGTTTATCATGTTCATATCATATCTTGTCTCTATCCAGTTTTATATCTTATCATGTCTCTATCCTATCTTGGCCATCAAACGGACTCTTAATCATATCTTGCTTAAATCTCATGTTTGATGTACCAAAGAGATATGATAAAATAAACCATTTTCCTATCCTATCATGACTTTCCTTTGTAATTTCTATCCTGAGTATAGGCTGGGTTATAAATTATCCTGATGGGATTAGAAGATCACTCATTATTTATTATCTTGATATTCTGTCATTTTTAAAATATTGTCATTTTTAAAATAATGATAGCATGTATTTTCTATTATAATTAAAAACATGCCATTTTTATAATATATAATTAATTATGAGAGCAATTTTTTCATTTAATTATAATGATATCTTGTTTGTTATCATGTGCACATCAAGCATATGATATGATTAATGTTTATCATATCCTATCTCTATCCAGCTTGATATCATATCTTGCCTCTATCATATCTTGACCATCAAACGGGCCCTTAATGTTTCAACACAATGTAAAGTTAAGTTCAAAATAATGAATTTTCATTAGATGATAGTGTAAAGTTAAGTGCAAATTCTTTAAATCCTAGTGTTATTTAGGGGGATATTTGAAAGTAGTAAAAAAAAAATTCTTACAATAATAGTAAATTGAATTAGTAATTTGAAAAGGTTTTTGTAAAAATGAAACTTCTAAGCAAAGGATATAGATAATAGAAAAAATATTTGACTAAGGTGGTCAATCATAGTTTGAATTGTGGCCTGAGAGAGGTGTTTCACATTTAGTTTAACAATACCTCAAATATAATTAACTCTAAGGAAGAGAACCTATAAAAATATAGCGATAATATTTTGATTTGTACTAGCTCTTTTGATGAATTCCTAGCTTTGATATACTACTTAACCTTCTACTTTATGAATGAAAGGGAATCTTCAAAGTTTTCCCACAGAAGAAGAATTGAAGTAGAAAAGTTAAAATACTTAGATACTTCAGTGCATTTTCTTAGATACTTTTTACGTGGTTCTTCACATAAAATACTTATAATTATCAATGATTTTTCAAATACATAAATTTCTTAACGTTTGTTATAAACACAAAAAGTGAATTTTACGTGAAAAACAACATAAAAAAACACCAGACTTTTGTCCTTTGAAAATTAAAAGCAATGTTTGTAAAGGTGACAATGTGTAGTTAGTTAGCATACCGGAAGGAAGTTTCGGTTTTCAGTTAACATAGAATAATCAAGGATAGTCTAATATTATATCAGTCAAAAGTTCTCTTACGTGCACGCAGCTTGAAATGTTTGAAATCATAGGTTTATAGGGTGGGTGGGTAGGTAGTGAAAGTTCTAAATCTCATCTAACTATTCTTTCTCCATTATACAAAATCTCGTCTAATTAGTGCATGTACATATCACAATTTTTAGGTTTGGTTTATTATTCATTAACTAACTTATAATACAGCACCTTTAAATTTGTTTAATTTTAACTCACTGTTGTTTTGTATTCGTTGATTGATGAAGTATGTAACTTTGAACCAACGGATTAACTTTGAACCAATTATTCATTTAAATAAGGTGTATAATTTACACATGAAATTTGGGTACTATAAAACTAACACATTTAATAAGGCTATGTGTCATGTATCATTTTCTTGAGAAATAATAATATAATTATTTTTAGGGAGGAGTGGTTGATTTTGATGGAGTTATCGCACAAGTTAAAATCCTCTCACGGGGATGATTTATTATGAAAAAGGGTAGGATTGTTTATTTTGTTTTTCAATTTTTTATTTGGTTTGTTAATTCTATGTGTTGTCTTCAGATAAATTTATTTAATTATAAAAAATATCAGTAGAAATAGGAAAACCAAATGATATATTCACTTGTTTAATAGATGTATTTCATCTTATTTTGACACATTCGATCTTTGTTCTTTTAACAAAAATAAATGATATTCATTCATTCAAATTGATAGAATATATCGACCCAATCGAAATTCAAAATCGCTAAAAACAAAAAAGATGAATATGCGAGCAAACTCATAGCATCTATGTTAATAGATAAAATGACAAAGTATCTTCTTTTTTTTTGAGAGAATAAAATGACAAAGTATCTATGCTTATAAATATGACTATATTCAAATATTTGGAATACTCATGTATCCGAATATGCAACATTGACGACGACAAAGTCATTAATTGAATGTGCATTTTCTCAAAGCTAACCGTTCAACATAAATCAAATAAACAACGAAGTAAGACAATAAATCAAATACACACCGCACAAAGACGGAAAATCAAAACAAATAAAGTCGTGCAAAGATGATGAAATCATAAAAACAAACGAAATAAAATTGAAAAAAATGTTGAATTCACTTATTCAACTAAAAAAAGTAATTTGAAGGTGTGATTTTGGATCAAAATTGACCCTAAATCACCCCTATTTGATAGACTAAGAAGAGAGGGCCAAATATAATTGTTATTTTGTCTTATTGATTAGAGATTCACGTCTTAAAGGTGAATAAACGAGGTGTTTGTGGTTTAAACCTCGACTCATAATGTTCCAACCAATTGAGTTAAACTCACGACAACTACACTTCCTTTGCATATATTGACACTTCTGATCTTTTAAACAACTAAAATGAGAACATTTCCCTCATAAAAAATAAAAATAAAAAAAAACTAAAAAGATAACTTCTTTAACAATAACAATTGTCAAAACAACATATAAATTTATTTTATTTCTTTAATGGTCCCCTCATAAAAAGAATGGCTACTTTGCCAATGACTCCCTCGTAAAAAGAATGGCTAAGCTTTGTCAATGACTCTCACCGTGCTTCTTCATCCTCCCACAGAAACATGGTGGAACATATTGGTCTCTAGTGGAGTAAGGAAGCCCATTAGGCCATTACTAGATATATGCAATAATATTCATATATTCGTTAAATACATATTCTTCTAAATATCTTGACTAATTTTTATTCTAAAAAATAAAAAACTTGACTAATTTGTTACACTTAATGGAAGTCCAAATATTTGGTCATTTTAGGGACCTATTTCACAATGTAGGAGAATTTCTCACAAGATATCAATTAGATAGGGAGTCAATAAGTGGCAAAATATGAGAAAGAAGAATACCACTTTATCAAAAACATTATGAAGAAAAATATGAGAAAAATAGAAACATAAAAAATAAACGGACCCAATTAGCCTTAAAATCAACTAAATGAAGTTGTAAACAACTTTGAAGATACCTAAAGAACTTTCACTGATAACCTTTCTTTCCTCAGATTGTTGATTATAGAAGATAAGAATTGGATGCCATTTGTCCACTTATAATCAGAGTTTCAATAGTATGCGTATTCTTGCTGAGGATAATTCTTCGCCTTTATACTTCTAAACAATGAAGGACGGATACAGACATGGACACCGGATACGACACGGACACTGCTAATAATTTGACAAAATCATACAATTCAATGTAATTATATGTATCGGTGTCGTGTCGATGTCGGGCACGTACACGGCTAGCCTAAAAAGTGTCCGTGCTTCGTTGCTTCTAGATTATTTCAATATCACAATTATAGAAAAGAAATATTTTTAAAATGAAATAATTGATAAATATGCTCGAGGGATAGCACTGTATTAAGAATTTATTTGAATACTTATATAATAAATAACAAAGGAACCGTATTCTTCATTCAACAAGGGTGGATGAAAAATATGCTTATTAGAATTTGATTATTTTTTTCTAGGGTGGTCATTTAAAGATATAGACAATTACATGTTGTCGATTATAACACATTATGTTCCACTATATAAAGGAGACAAATTAGTCCAAGAAAGTCACCAAAGCTAGTAGAGTAATTTACTAGCTTCTATCCTATTCTAATTTATTTTTACTGCTCTAGTATTATTAGTGTATATACTATATAGCTTCTAGCTGTGTTGTTGCAGTTAGTGAGTGGTTAAAATTGTATTTAGTATATAGAATTTGTTGGTCAAACCAAGCACAGGACAAAGAGAGGAAACTCTGCATCTGAAGGTAAATGAGTTTCATTTTAATTCTTCTATCTTAATATTATTTTATTTTTACTATGTTTTCTGTTTTAATTTTAATGATATATTATAAGATAAAAGGGGACATATGCTTATATTATAATATAATGGATTCTACTTGACCCAAAAAAAAAAAGAAGCATACATGTATATCATTCTTCTTAATTTGTAAAAAAGAAGAAAAGAAAAAGGTCTCTTATATAAATTAGAAAAAGGCCCACCTTAAACTCTGACTTAAAGGACAAAGACTTTTCTCAAACTTTGATTTACACATCATTCTATCATGGATCAGTCCTTCTATAATTATTGTTTGTGTAATTGCTACCAAATATTAGTGTAGATAAAGTTTAAATATATACATACATGTATATCAATATTTTCTTGTAAAAAAATGTATATCAATATTATGACATATGATTAATATTTTACAATTATATGACGAATTTATTTATCATGCACTAACACGGTAAAAGACTCTATTGAAAGGATATTTAGAGACAAATCTAACGTCTATTTTTATTCAATAATTCAATGATAAATAATTAAGTTTTTCGTTGAAAGGATAAATAAATAATTAAGCTAATGTTGATAAGGTTTTTCTTTATTGGTAAAATGTTGATAAGGTTTTGAAATACACCATTATTGATCAAGAAATTTTAGTGTGGTTATAGTTAAGATGCTGTTGAACTATATTAGTGTATATGGATGCAATTATGTAAATCCCCTGTTATGATTACAAACTTCAAGACCACACAACACAAATGTTGGGGTATTTTAGGCATGTAAAAGGACGGTTCAATCTATCTATAACTCATAAACACCACACAATCCAACATGAACTATTGTGAAAAATCCAAATCTAATATTGTCTTCTTTTTCTTTCTTTTTAGTACAAATTGTCTTTTTTAGTATAAGTCATTAATATATGGGGAAATAATTCTAAAAATTGAGACAAAAAATGAAAGAATTAAGGGAAGAAAAAAGTGTAAAGGACCCATAGAGGTCATACAGTTACCAACATAGTGGTGGCCGGTGATGACACACGGTTTGAGTCAAAGCTGCCGGTGTGTGTATAATGGCAACAGCCCACACATATACCTACGCGTATTTGCTAGGTTTTATGTTACCACCCATTTCATGTCTTCATCATATTTTAGGAATTAATCATTTAAGATCAACCCAACCTTATCTTATTAGATTAGGTATGGTTGGCAACATAAAACAAGATTACAATCAATAATTTTAGATAAATTGCTTAATTAAATGTATTAAGGATATGTTTGAATTCACGTTTTATCTACTTGTCTAAACATTTATGAGTCTGTTTGAGATACTTTATAGAAATAATTTTTGACATATTTTCGAATATTTGCTATATGAAAACAACTTTTTTTAAAGAAATAACTTAAGCAAAATCATTTATATTCTACCAAAAAAAAAATGCATTTATGACATAAACTACAAATTAAATTGTTTATCCAATCAAAGCATACTGTGTTCAAGTAGAAAATATATATAGTAAAATTTATTTTCATATAATAATTGTTATCATTAGATATTTATTTTTGTAAAACCTTCTCTGATGGGATTTGAACAAAGTCTGTTAAAATGGTTTAGTCAAATAGGTTCTGATATCATATTATATTTTTATATTGAGTTTAACCCGTTTTTATAAAAATCACTTATAAATGAATGATACCACTTATTTTTTAATTTTTAAGAAACTATACATCTCTTTATAAACTATTATCAAGAGTTCTATTGACTTGAGTTTTTACTGATACTTATCACTAATTCGGACAAGCATAATTGAAAATTTAATCATCTTTTTATCTTTTTTAAGAAGTTAAATAACTCACTCAAATTGGTATCCGAAAAAATCGAATCCAAAACATTTTCTATAATAGGCATTAACGTATTGAGTTTTTACAGCCAACACTTCATCTCATACGTAGGAAATGATACTTATGTTTCTTAAACAAAGCTTAAATAATAATTCAATTATTTATATTTTTACCCTTTTTCTTGTTGAATCCCTGTAAAAAATAATATTGCAATTGACAGTATTTGACTCATCACACCAAGTGTCAACAAATCACTTTCTAAAGTCTTGATGTTAAAGTGGCATGTGGGTGGGTCAGTCCAAAATATTTTTCTTGCAAAAATTCTAACACAATTTTTCTTCCTCCCAACCTTATATATACCCCACACATACCTCTTCATTTCAAACCACAACACAACCTCTCCTCAATAGTCTATACTCAACTTAAGTCTTGGTTTGAAATTTTGAACTTCTTTGACTTCAAACAACACTTGTGTTCTCACTACTTTCTATAAACCTAGGAGTTATATACTTATATGTGCTTTCTTGTGTTACAAATTTGAGTACATCAACTTGGATTACATAGACATTAGTTAGACTTTTGAGTCTTCATTTTGAAGATTAATACTAACTTGAATTGGTTTTTGTTTGTCATATAAAAGATGACAGTGGAAAAAGGTAGCAACATGAACCATCAACAACAGCCATTTGAAGTATCTATTGACACTGCTGGTTCCAAGTGCTTTGATGATGATGGCCGTTTAAAACGAACTGGTAATTCATTCATCTCCTATATACTTTCTCTCTCGCTTTCAAAACATGTAGTAAAAGTCCTCGTGAATTTAGCTCAGTTGGTAGGGATAGTGCATAATATATGCAAGGTCCGACGTCAAACTTCGGCCACCACAAAAAAAAACATGGGAGTAAAAAGGTGAAAACTACTAACGTATTCTCCCTTCTCTTGTGTGTGACATAAACAGGAAATGAATGGACAGCAAGTGCACACATAATCACAGCAGTGATTGGTTCTGGAGTGCTGTCTTTGGCATGGGCTATTGCACAACTTGGATGGATTGCTGGACCATCAATGATGCTTCTTTTCTCGTTTGTTACTTACTACACATCAACTCTTCTCTCTGTTTGTTATCGTACCGGTGATCAACTCAATGGCAAAAGAAATTACACTTACACTGATGCTGTTAGAGCATACCTTGGTGGCTTTAAGTACAAGATTTGTGGAGTTGTTCAATATGCCAATCTTTTTGGTGTTGCAATTGGATACACTATAGCAGCTTCCATAAGCATGATGTGAGTTTGTGACAAAGTTGAATTAAAATTTTAAAGATTTGTTATTATTAAATTGTGCTAATTGGTGTTTTTTTTTGTTAAATTTGATTAATAGGGCAATCAAGAGGTCTAATTGTTTCCATAGCAGTGGTGGAAAAAATCCATGCCACATGAATGGAAATATTTACATGATTTCATTTGGTATTGTGGAAATCTTTTTCTCTCAAATTCCAGACTTTGATCAGTTATGGTGGCTCTCTGCTCTAGCTGCTGTTATGTCCTTCACATACTCAACTATTGGCCTTGGTCTTGGTATCGGTAAAGTTATAGGTAAGAAGTCTTTGGTTTGATGTTTGGTTTAGTTTTCAAAACTTTGAATAAAAGACAAAACTTAGATGTTGTTTATTAAGTATAACATGCTATGTGAAATAAAAAATTTAGTTAAATTGAAAATGGTTCTATTTAGAGGTGTAACGACTCGATTTGATTTTTATGACAAGTTAAAAAAGACCAATTAAAAATAATTAGTTTTGTTTGGTTTTTTTCGATGCTTTCTCACAAAAGTAGAACCAAACTAAACCGATAGAGAACGTGTTTGTTTAGTTCGGTTAAATTTGGTTGATATTTTAAAGAATAGTACATAAAGAATTGCACTTGAGTTTTGTGCATTAATAGTCCTTTGTTAAGTGCTGATTTTGATTTGATGTGGACATTTTACAGAAAACAAGGGCTTTAAAGGAAGCTTAACTGGTATAACAGTTGGTACTGTGACAGAAACCCAAAAAGTTTGGAGGAGCTTCCAAGCTCTTGGTAACATAGCCTTTGCCTACTCCTACTCAATGATCCTTATAGAAATTCAGGACACAATCAAATCCCCTCCATCAGAGTCCAAAACAATGAAGAAGGCTACCTTAATCAGTGTTATAGTCACAACCATTTTCTACATGATGTGTGGGTGTTTCGGATATGCAGCTTTCGGTGACTCAAGTCCTGGAAACCTTTTAACCGGTTTTGGTTTCTATAATCCTTTTTGGCTCCTCGATATAGCCAATGCTGCAATTGTTATCCACCTTGTTGGCGCTTTTCAAGTTTACGTCCAACCCTTATACTCAGTAGTTGAGAAAACCGCAGCTGAAAGATTCCCTGATAGTGATTTCGTCAACAAAGACATTGAAATTTCGATCCCTTGCGTCGTCTCTCCTTTAAAAATCAACCTCTTTAGATTGGTTTGGAGGTCAATCTTTGTGATCATAACAACTGTAATATCAATGCTTCTACCATTCTTCAATGACATTGTTGGACTTATTGGAGCTATTGGATTTTGGCCTCTAACCGTGTATTTTCCGGTGGAAATGTACATTGTTCAAAAGCAAATACCAAAGTGGAGTACAAAATGGATTTGTCTACACATGCTTAGTGCTGCCTGTCTTGTGATTTCTTTAGCTGCTGCAGCTGGTTCTGTTGCTGGTGTTATTGCTGATCTTGGAGTTTATAAACCATTCCATGCTATGTATTAATTATGTAACATTACTACTTAATGCTCACCATCATCAAGGATTTAAGTAGCATTACAAAAAGAAGCTTCAATTCTTGTTCATTTGAAACCTCTGGGATGGTGTTCCTGTGTTATTCCATAGTGGCCTTGTAATTTTTTTCCCCTTATTTTGTAACTTGCTATGTACTCCAATTTCCAATGAGAAATGGAAGAAATGACACAAAAGCTTACAAATATTCAAATCTTTCTTTAGGGATGGAATTAGGTAAAATCAGCACAAGTAGGTATTTGATCTCTCAGTGAGGCAATGTATAATTTAAATTCAGTTACTATGAGAGTAAAAATCGGTTTAATTGAGAAAGACTATTGTATTTTCGAAAGGAAACTATAACTATTATACAATATTATAATGGCTACAATAATTTACCTTTAAAATGATTCAAAGTAGTCAATTATTTTCACAATCCTTGAATGGAGGAAGAGGAGAATAATTCCTCCCATTTCTTTTACAATACAAAACTTTGCCCTTCAAATTCAAAAGAGAATCTCGAGCCAATAATTCCCATAGCTAAACTTTCTTTGAAAAAATGTGGAAGAAAATTAAAAAAAGTTTAAATTTGTTCTTTGTGGCTGCAAATATCCTCTTTTTCACTTTTAGTCCATGTAAAATAATTTTTTTTATTAGTCACTAGCGAAAAGACGGGCATTCACGTGTCTGTCTTTCTGCTTTTTTTTATTGCGCTGACGTTTGAAAATTATGAACTGTATTTTTTTATGAAATTTTAATTTTGATTAAAAATGAAAATATAAAATGTTTTTTGTTTTTAAATTATAACAAATCAAACTAACCATGATTGTCTATTTTAATGAAACCAACGATATAACAAAAAAATATAATCTAAATTCTTATTTTTTTAATGACACCAACAACAATCTTTATTATAGAAAAAGTTGTTGTTTAAGGGTATAATTGGAATAATAAAAAAGTAAGTATAGATACACTCATCTAGATTGTTACATTTTATAAATGATAAAGGAAAAAATTGAACATTCGTGTTTGCTACACTTTTATTTTAATATTTAAATTTATTCTTATCTATTTGTTTTTTTTCTAAGCCAGGATAAAGGACAGACATCAAGAAGGGTCGTCGACATCTCAACTAGGTTGGCAGCCATTGAAGCCAACCTGTTGCATTAAATATTTTCCTTTCTTAAGCCACATTTGAGCCAATAGGTTTGATCACTTTGTTTCGGTGACAAACCACGTTACAAGTCTAAAAACCTTAGAAATATTTTCCCAATTTATTTTGGAGTTAGCGTTGTTTATGTGTATGTCAAAGTCAAAGATTGGAGTTGCTCATGGGACTAGCAACAACCTAAGTTTGGGGTAATGGAACTAGAGAAAAGATCATTGTGGTCTCATTATTAAAAAAAATAAATAATAGAAAAACAAGTTGAATTCACTAAATCAACTTTAAAAAAAACAAATTGAATTGAGACTCAAGTTTATAAAGCTAGTGATCTATTGTTCTTACTTAAATTCTCTCTAGTTCCCCAGTTGTGATCTTGTTGTGGTGTGGTATGTTGATTTTTCAAGCGAGTAGGAATTGTTTGACTCGAAGTTGTTTTATTAAGCCTACTTCTCAAATAATCCCACATGTGACATTAGCCTCATTTCACCCTCAAAGTCCTCCAAGTATGTATTATAATGTAACTTCGATTGATGTTTAAAGATTTTTCAAATTTTGGTAATATAGTGATTAGCATGTCGACTGTGTACACCCTTTGTTTATTCAGAATGTTGCGAGAAGTTGTGAAATTGATGTTTGGCAAGCAAGTTAGCTCGTTAATCGCTAACAAGGAGATGAACTTTTGATTATACCATTGATGAGGTAAATGTTATTTTACTGTTTAATTTCATTTTAAAGTTTGTTTCTTAAGGACAAGTAACGATGCAAGTTTGGGGTTGTGATGACATTAAGTCATACATTGTTTTATTAGTACCTTTTGCACGAGTTTGAGGCTACAAAGAATATATTTCAAGTGTCCAAGGATAGAAGAAATCGTGCCACAATTTATGAGCATCAACGCACGAGTTTGGAAAAATTTTGAGTTTTTTATTCGCAAAAAATCGTGCTACGATTTAATGCGAACGTGCTACGATTTAGAGAGCGTCTGGCTTGGGCTTTAGTTTTAACGAACACATCGTGCCACAATTTGTTACGTTCGGAACACGATTTTTGCCTGATAAGGAAATTTCTATAAAAGCCAGATTGTTTTCGAAAGCAAGGGTTCAAATTTCTAAGGAACTGAAGAACAAGCATTGGATCTCAAACCAACTCATAGTTGGTCCTGATTTTTATTTTTATTTTTTTAAATAAGTTGGTCCTGATTTATGTATGTTCTATTATTTCTATGTTGTTAATTGTCTAGTTATTAGTAGCTAAGCTCTTAAATTGATTAAGCCATAGATGAATCTGTTGTAATATGTGATCATGTGATTTTCCAAGAACTCTCTTTTATATCAGTGGAAACCTAGTCTTTATTCAGAATTGTTTGTATTCAATGTTTTTCATATAATTATTGTATGACTATTAACCTTAGCATCTTAGTTTTATGAATTGATCTTGGATCTTAATTGACTACTAGTCCTATCTTTTAAACCAGAACTAATAATTCTGTTTAACTTTACATATGAAACTAGAGATAGGAAGTTGCGAGTTATGACTTTAGGATTAAAGAACTAAAACTTTGCTTCCGCAGTTAGGAATCGACTTAAGAGATTAACGAGTTATAACTTAGGAAAGGGTTATAGAAATCACCACCAATAGTAAGCCCTAGATAAAGGAAAGGCCAGTAGCTGATTTTACAATTCAGCGCCGAAGCAGCCTCAGTCGCCCAAGAATCAGACACGCTACCAACCAACATGTTTTTATTGAAATTAACCTTGAAACCAGAAATCGACTCAAAAAGAATAAGGACAAATTTTAGGGATCTAACATTATCCCAAAACTAAAGTATCATCCACAAATTGTAAATGAGAGACAAAAATATTATCTGATCGACTCACTTTGTAGCTCGTAAAGAGACTAGCCGATATTGTTGCTTTCATCATAACATTCAGACCTTCAAAATTTATATGAACATTAATGTAGTGTTTATATATCAGATCTTACGTATTTATATCTACGGAAGCAAATTTATATATACCGATATGAAAAAATCGATATGATAAAATTTTGAAAACTCACTATTTTCAAAATATCAACAACGTTAACATAGTGTTTCTATTAAATGACGAAGAATAGTTTTTCCAAAATTTGTTTTTCATTAAAATTATTTTGATTTTAATTAAAATTATAGATATAGATATTATACAATTTTATATTGTAACAAACTATACTTATATATTTCAATGACATCAACAATATAGCAAATATAATATAGATTCTTATCTCTTTGAATTACATCAATAACATAGCATTCTTATAGATATAATTGAAAGTAAAAAAATCATTCCAAAATATAAATATAAATATAAATATGGTATAGATAACCTTGCTCAAAAAAAATATAAGTAGGTAAGGAAGTTAGTATTTAAGGAAGCAAATGGAGACTAGAAAACCGCTAACAAATATTTAAAAGATTTGTTTTAAAAATAAACTCAACATAACCCTTATATATCAAAAGATTTGTTTTAAAAATAAACTCAACATAACCCTTATATACTAAGCCACCTCTTTACTTTGAAGGATAACTCAACCCTATTTACGAGCTTTGAGTATTCGGTTTGTTTTGGTTTGATGACTGTGGAAAACGGTAGCAACAACATGAACTCCAACACTGGTGATTCCAAGTTCTTTGATGATGATGGCCGTTTAAAAAGATCTGGTAATTACTCATACGTAACCCATATACTTTTTCTTTCATAGTTATTTTATTAACATGATTGAAACATGCAGTAAAAAAGGGAAAATACTAACGTATTCTCTCTTATGTGCAACAAAAACAGGAGATAAATGGACAGCAAGTGCACACATAATCACAGCAGTGATTGGTTCTGGAGTGCTGTCTTTGGCATGGGCTATTGCACAACTTGGAGAAGTTTCCAAGCTCTTGGTAACATAGTCATTCCATGCCATGTATTAATTATGGAACATTACTACTTAGTCTTCACCATCATCAAGGATTTAAGAAACCTCTAGGATGGTAGTGTTCTTGTTAAGTTTATTGCATATGGGCCTTGTATTTCTTTGTTCCCCTACTTTTGTGTATTCTTACTTTGTAACTTGCTATGTACTCCAATTTGGAAGAAATGACACAAGATTTTAAATATTCAAATATTTTTATACGGATGGAATTCTGTAAAATTGTCACAAGAAGGTGTTTAATCTCTCAATGAGCCAACTTAAAGTATAAATTCTAAATTCAATTACTATACGAGTATAAATAGGTTTAATTGAAAGTATACTTTTTTTTTAATACTGTGATTGGGAAAAAGAAATTCTCTATGCTCTCTGTATGAAATCCAATACCCACCTCAACTTTTGTGAGCTGAGTTTCTTATTATGTGACTTAACTTTTTTTAAATAATTGGTGAATGTGGAAGATTCCTAGAATCTAGTTATTGGTTGATTATGAAATGGAAAAATGTTACTAAAAATGATAGAAGTGCATGGGGTAGGGGGGACACTAGACAAATATAAACCATTGAAAGTGTAAAATAAAAATCACGTTGATGTTAGACCATCCAAAGCATACCAGTACTGAACCATATTTCAAATACTATATGTATTGATGACTCATTGAGCCATGTGCTCCATCAACTCAAATTTGCAAAGAAAATATATGTTATGTTGCTTAAAGCCAATGAATCTTGATAATGACCCTCTCCTATCACAAAATTATTTGGACGACTTATAAAAAGGAGTATGAATTTCATATAGAAATATTAGATCATGCTTGTTGTAAATATCTAAAGTTTCATGCACGTGAAAAAATGGAAAGGAGAAATAAAATGATGAGAGATAATCAAT
>Ga0228710_1000109_pt1 | contig 70328 bp, 40 predicted proteins | sample MedpolnodulmetaG_FD_177995 | JGI IMG/M metagenome (GOLD analysis project Ga0228710, IMG submission 177995) | Root nodule microbial communities from Medicago polymorpha collected in Santa Monica, California, United States - pink nodules | ecosystem: Host-associated > Plants > Roots > Nodule...
GCTTCAATAACGTTTGGAAGATAGAAATGCTAATGTTACGAAAATTGGGAGATTGGGTGGAAGAACACATATGTGTTGCTTTTTTATTTCCAACAAATCTTAGCCCTTATATTCTTTTAAATAAATCAAATGGTATAATTTAAATGGTCCACCGGTGAGGCACTTAACTACTCCCTCACCCTAGAATCCACCTGAAAAATGTATATGTATGCAACAATTCCTTAAATTTTATTGACATTTTTCTCATTATAGAAGTTTCTTATATGTAGCACTAACATAACTAATTATAGTTTACATTTTTTTTTTGCATCATGAGAATTGATATAAAATTTCTGCTGCATTTTTTCATCATGTGATTTTAAAAATTTATGGGCGAAAGTTAAGGTTTTTTCTCTCTATGAAATAAAAAAAAGGTTAATACAACCAAACTATGTCGTCAAAATAATTAAAGAGACGATTATGTCTTGACAATAATAAAAAATTGTTAATTTTTTTGTTGAATATAATAAGTAAAAACGGATATAATTATATCTCTGACAATCATAAAAAAAATAATTTGATGCCCCCACAAAAATATTTTTAAGCATAGTGAGATATAGACTAGGTTTTTTAATTTATTTTTTGGAATTAAAAGATGCTTTTATTTTTATTTTGTCAACTCATCATAACACATTAACGTTTTTCCATGGTTTGTTCTCCATCAAAGACCAAAAGTGAGGAAATTTAAAATAAAATAAAAAATTGAAACAATTTTTTTAATTAATATAAAAAATCAAACAAATGACATAAAAAAAACCTAAGAAATCAATTCATCATAATGTTCAGAGTTTTGCGAAAGTATACAATAAGTTGGATCATCATATTTGGCTAGAGAATCCCCACAAATGACATTAACACCATATTTTGACCCAAAACCTTAAGACATTAGGTACATGATCCAACATAGAAGTTTAACTTGAAGGTGAGAAAAACACAAGAAGGAGGAGGTTGAATTGTGTTAGCTTTTTCTTCTTTTTAAAACTAAGTCTAGTGTTTAGAGTCTGATAGAGTTCAGAGTCTGGAACAAAGTTCAGAGTCTTATGCAACAGATAAAGTAGAGAGAGAGAGAGAGAGAGAGAGAGAGAGAGAAGAGAAAGACACAAAGTAATTATACATGTTCCTCCCACAATCCGGAAGTAGTCCTGTTCCCCTTGCACTTCCAAAGAGACTTCACTAAAATAAATATTTGACTACAATTGCTCAAGCACAACAGCAAGAGACTTCAAACTACTCAAGCACAAAAGCAAGAGGTTTCCTATGCTTAAGCTCAAATACAAGAGTCTTCCTATGCTCAAGCACAAAATCAAGAGACTTCTTAACAAACACAATTACACAGAAAAATGTTTGAGGTTAAACACTTGATATACAATCAGTGGTGTTCACAAATACAAATCAGATACAGACTCTTAAGACTCTAGAATTTCTAAGATATGAAAGTTGTTAAGAAATTCTAAGTGAACTTGATGTGAAAACAATTTCAGCAGAGTTTTGACAGTTGTAAAATTGTTGTGAGTCTCGTACAATCTTCAAATCTTCACTCCTTTATATAGAGGTGTGAAAGAGACGTTGTTGATTTCCAGCACATTAAAAGAGTCATTGTTGAAGCTTGATAATCACCTATGATTTGTTGCTTGATTTGGTTATTGTCCTGAGAGGGAACAATTTCAAATTCATTCCTTGAATAGAGAATAACCAGCGTAGAGACAACTGTTATCTTGTACCACTGCAGACATAAGGAGTGGACTAGTGGAGTAGTGGTTGTACAATTATACTATGTCCTTTTCTTGCGCTCTTCAGTGGATAAGCATCCAATGCCTTCTAACTCCTTTGAAATAGTCGGTGTTCAAGCTTCCATTCCTTCTGCAATCATGTGCATTTAGAATAACAACTTTTAACTAACTCTAGCTTCCAATCTTCAGACTCTGATGAAATCCAGCTTCTGAGGCTCTTCAGACTCTCTAACGACGTCAGCTTCTGATGGTCTTCAGACGTTCTTTGTCTTCAGACTCTTTCTTGCAACATAAGCTTCCTTTGTAAATTCCTTTGCTCTCTTTTGTTTTTTCAGAACCAATGCTTGACTTATAATTTTTGACTATGGCCCTACATACTTGAACAAATATTAGCCTTTCCAATTGACATTTGAATACCTTGTTATCGTCAAAACTTAAGGTGATAATGTTAAACACATTTTGTTCCAACAATCTCTCCCTTTTTGATGATGACAAACACTAGTATTAAAGGTTAATTGTTATTAATCTAATTAACAAGTTGACTTTAGGGTCTGAGGTTTGTAAGCTCCCCCTGAGTATGATAGTATTTAAGGTGAGGTTTGTAAGCTCCCCCTGAGTTCTATCCATGTTAATTAAATTCATTTTAAACTTAAAAACGTCACTCAGAATAATCTCACATGAAATTAAATACTAAGAGATGAGAAGCAGGTTCTCCTAATTTAATTTTTAAGTTAAATTAGTGGGCTCAGAGCCTAAATGTGTACTATATCTACTCCCCCTTTTGTTATCAATAAAAAGTATAAAAATAAAGACAAAAAAGAGAAGTAAGAAAAACATGAGATATTTCTGAGTACAAATCAGAGCATAGTTAAAATATTAAAGCATGTATAATAACCAAAATATTGTCAGAGCAAGCAAAATCATAGAGTATTAGATCAAATGAGATGAAACACAAGTATCAGACTATAAATGAGAGAAACATAGCAGAAACAACAAGTAAAAAAATATGTGCCCATTTTCCTAAGGTTTTGTTCCTTTTATCCATAGGTAAGATAACCTTCCAAACCAAGTCATTCATATCAAAAGTTTTTGACTTGACCTTTCTGTTATAAAACTTGGTTATTCTTCTTTTGCCTCATAAGGATATCTAATGCTTTTAACCTTTCTTCATCTAAATCAACCAATTCATCTAAAACCATATTCCAATAATGGTCAACAGGAATTTCATATTGTCTTTGAATTATGGTCGATTGAAGACAAATTTTTGCAAGTAACACATCATCATGTCCAAATGTAAGTCTAAAAAGAGTAGTTTTAGTTTACTCCCTAGGAGAAGTTCTATACGCCCATAGAGCTTGATCAAGGATTTTGTGCCAACTTTTCAGATTTTCATCTGTCTTCTTTTTAATCAAAGTGATAAGATTTTTGTTGGCTGCTTCAACTTGACCATTTGCTTGAGCATAATATGGTGTCGAAGTTAACAATTTGAAACCCATTTGGTTAGCAAATCGTACCATTTTTTGGCCTGTAAAAACTGATCCTTGATTAGTGGTGATGGTTTCTGGAATTCCAAATCTATGCAAAATATGATTTTGGATGAAACTAATGACCACATTTTGAGTCACTTCCCTTAATGGGATAGCCTCTACCCATTTGGTGAAATAGTCTATTCCAAGCAATATGTATATGTGATCTGCTGACGAACCTGACTTAATTTCACCAATTACGTCCAGAGCCCGTCCTCTAAATGGCCAAGGCTTTACAATCAAATGTAATTCACTAGCAGGCACACGTTGGATTCCGGCATGTAGTTGGCATTCTTGACAACTTTTTGCAAACTCTTTGCAATCCTTTAACATAGTTGGCCAGTACACACCTTGTCGAAACAAAAGCCATTTAATTTTATGACTTGTCTGATGAGACCCACATGCACCACTATGAGTATCAGAAATTGCTAAAAATGCTTCAGCTTCACTGAGGCATTTGAGTAAAACCCCTTCTGGAGATTTTTTAAACAACTCATTTTCAATAATCACATAGCTTAATGCTATGTATTTGGTCTTCCTACTCGTGTCTCTTGTAGGGTTTTGTAAGTATTCGACAATTGGTGTTCGCCAATCATTGTTTGATCAGTTTTCAATGACAAATATTTTAGCAAAAATTTCAAAAATTTCACCATTTCATTCTCTTGGCCCCCCAAGTTTTGGTGTTGATAATTTATCTAAGCCAGATTCTTTTGAGGCAAGTTTTTCCATTATTTTCATAAGTTCTTCGAACTTTATCTCAGTGATTCTGTATCCTGAAGCAATTTGTGGTAAGTCATTTGCTTCTTGATTTTCAATCCTAGGCACATGTTGAATGTTTGCCCAATCGAAATGTTTCAATAAAGCAGTAGAAGTGGCAAAGTAAATAATTAAATTTTCTATAACACACTTGTATTCTTTTGTTAATTTCTTTATGACTAATTCAGAATCACCTCTAATTTCAAAATCTTTTTCCCCCAGTTCGAGAAACATCTCGAGTCCTGCTATCAAGGCTTCATATTCAGCCTCATTATTAGAGAAAAGCTTATCAAGTCGAAACTTAAGCTTGGTTAGAATATTCTCAAGTGAGATGATTAAAATTCCAACTCCAATGCCATTTTTATGGCTGGAACCATCGAAATAGAGCCTCCAAGGCTGAACACCCACAAAATTTAATCATCAATAATTTGACCTTTCACAAACTTTAAAGACTGATAGGTCAATGAATATTTTGTAAGTGCCAAAGCCCACTTACCAACTCTGCTGTTCCATATTGGCTTCGATAGCATATGCTTGATTATATCAAAGTGGGAATACACGTAGACATCAATAGGCTTTATATATTGCTTACGTTTAATACATGAAAAGTACAAACAAAGTCACAATTTTTCACTTGGATGATACCTTGTTTCAGCATCATTTAGAACCCTACTAAGATAATAAATAGCTCTTTCTATGCCATTTTCATCCTCTTGTGCTAGCATACTTCTTATAGTATTATCTGAAGCAGCTATATACAATTTCATTACTTTATCCCTAAGAAGAGGTAACAAAATAAGAGGGTTCATCAAGTAAGCCTTAATGTCATCGAATGCTTTTTGATGTTCTGGTTCCCATCTGAAAACATCTTCTTTCTTCAGTCTAAGTAGTGGTGAGAAAACTTCAGTTCTGCCACTTAGATTCGAAATAAATCTTATGAGAAAGTTGGTATTTCCCAACAAATATTGAAGCTCTTTCTTTGTGGAAGGCAGTTTTGTCTCCAAAATTGCCTTTGTTTTGTTTTTATTAATTTCAATGCCTTTTTTGGTGCACAACAAAACCTAAGAAGTCACCTTCACGTACGCCAAAGACACATTTCAATGGATTCATTTTCAATCTATATTTTCTCATTCTTTCGAACGATATTTGAAGGTGATGTAAATAATCCTTCTCAGTAGAAGATTTGACAACAATGTCATCTATGTAAATTTGCATAAATTTTCCTATAAAACCATGAAACATAGAATTCATTGCTCTTTGATAACAAGCACCATCATTTTTTAGACCAAAAGGCATTACTATCCATTCATAGCAACCTAAAGCCCCTGGACACCTAAAAGCAGTCTTAGATACGTCTTCTTCAGCAATGTATATTTGATTATACCTAGAATAACCATCTAGCATACTTAAATATTCATAACCTGCTGCTGAATCAACAAGCATTTCTGCCACTGGTATAGGGTATTCATATTTTGGAGTAGCTAAATTTAAATCCCTAAAATCTATGCAGACTCTAAGAGTCCCATTTTTCTTAACAACAGGAACAATATTAGCGAACCAATCGACATACCTTGCAGTTCTGATGAAGCCGCATTTCAGCAATCTCTCGATTTCTTCGTTGATCTTCGACTGGATTTGTGGCGCAAATCTTATTGGAGTCTATGTCACTGGTTTTTTGTTAGGTCGAATTGGTAACTTAAGTTCTACCACATATCTACTCAAACCTAGCATCTCATTGTAGTTCCAAGAGAAACACTCTTTGTATTTATTCAACAGTTTAATGATTTGAAATTTGAAGTCTTTGTCAATCTTGGTGCAAATGTAAGTCGGTCTTTTTACTGAACCATCACCTAGATCAACTTCTTCCAAAGGATCCTGAGCCCTTAAATTTCTTGGTTGATCCCATTGGGTCTTTTTCGAAACCTAAAGGTTCATCAACATAAATACAATCCAACCTTTGGCTTTCGATCAAAGTGAATTGAAAATCATCATTGGCATCTTTGATTGATTTTCTTGTTCGATTTCGGCTTCTAAGGCCGCTTTATCATTATTTTCGGCTACATAGGCCGTAATCTTGTCCCAAACATTGGGTTCAGTCATCATCAATCTTGACATCTTCCCACACAGATGGTGAGACTCCAATCTCAGGATGCCCCTAGGCTGGGGTCCTTGGATACATAGAGGCTCTAGTCCTCATTCTGTTATCCTCGACGCATTCCTTCTTCCAAATGAAACCATCTTTTGGATGCAATTTTATTGACCAAAGGAAATTGCCATGGTTCTCATAACCAATTGCAGAAATAGGGAATGGCCCAATTCTTGCCCATTGTTTGTCGAAGGTTTTCTTTGTGATGTTTGCAACTTCAGCCACAAAGTAACTTTGGTCTGCTTCAATATTTTCTAGCACACCATTTTCCTTCCAAAGAGAGAGTCTTTGATGCATTGTTGAAGAAATAGCTCCAACGCCATCTATCCATTCTCATCTTCTATAACCTCTGATACAACATCATATATTGAGGCTAGCTTCAGAATCAGTGAAATTCGAAGTTAACTCCTCATCTTCGACAGAAAAACCTTTCTTCACGACCGAAAGGGAAGGGAAGATCCTCTTAGTGGCAGGCTTTCTAAACGCATCGAAGATAGCTTGTTCTTGGTTTTTTCCTTTGTCAGCATTCTTGTTAGCATCTGTAACATCTTTCAAGGCATCAACCTTTTTCTGACGTTGGAATCTACGCCATTGAGTTTTCGTCATGGGATTTCTCCCTTTGTAATTGACGTTATGAACGAACCTCTTGGAACCATATATTTCTCTTCTCTCTGATCAGGTATTTTGTTTCGATTGCCATTTCCAGTGGTTTTCTTTCCACCAGAAAATACCCACTGCTCAACTGGAGATCCTCCAATGCCTTTCTTAACCCACTTTGTAGGTGGAGACTTGTCATTAGGCTTTTTACCACCGGAAAATACCCATTGGTTATTTGGGGATTTGGAGGGAGGAGAGAAGGTTTTCATTGGTCCATTCTTCTGGTTTGCAGTTGAGGATGTATCCTTGATAGAAATGTTTGCTTTTTCGAAACTGAATTTAGGCTTTATGTCAGCCAATTTTCCCTTCCGCTTTGATCGAGGTCGAAAGCCTTCAACATTTTTTGCAGCTTTCTTATCAAAAACCGCACTACATCTGGGACATATCATAACTGAGGAACCAGAAATTTTGCATATGTTGAGAAAGTCAATAAGATCTTCTTCAGCTTTAGGAAATACCCCTTGTATTTTTTCTTCGTACTGATCTTCAGTAATTACTGTATTAGCACATTTATGGCCTTCAGTAACCATTTCGATATCAACCTTTGAGCCATTAGTAGCCATTATAGGATCGATCTCAAATATTTCCACCATGTTCAAACCAGCTATTTCTAGGTACATGAAATCTGCTTTCTTCAAAGGATCAACATCAACATGCATTGGCTACTTTGGTCTGTCTGCAAATTTCAGCCTGCCTTCATCTAGTGCTTTTTGCACCGAATCCCTGAAAACCACACAACGAGATGTGTTATGTCCAAAATTACCATGGAATTTAAAATAGCCTCTTTTCTGCCTTTGCTCAAGAGGAGGTAATTTCAAACCATTAGGCACTATCATTATGCCTTCATTGACCAAAAGATCAAAAATTTCATCATATTTGGTAACATCAAATGTGTAAGTTTTGGACACAAATCGATCATTTTTAGGTTCTTCAGGATTCTTTCTATTCGAAGGTTTCAACAATTTACAAACGAATGGAGGTCCTGGTTGCAATTCAGCGATATTCACTTCGCTTTCTTCTACGGGACTCCATTCAATGTTGAAATCTTGATTGTTGTCATTAGTATCGACATAAGCAACTTTCTCTTTTTTACCACCATACTTGCCAGCCCTTGCTTTTCTAGCTTTAAGTCTTTCGACTTGTCGTACCCTATCTTCTAACTTTGTTGTATCTCTTAGATACTGCGTATCTAATTTCTTTCGAATAGAATAGTCTAGACCACTAGCAGCCATCTCGACTAATTCATGTTCAGGCACTTGGGTAAAACACCTAGCTTTGAGAAGTCTGAACCTCTTCAAGTAATCATCAATAGATTCTTTCGTTTTACGTCGAACACTCACCAACTCTTTGAGACTAATCTTAGATTGTCCCATGTAGAATTGTTCATGGAAAGCCTTTTCTAATTGACTCCAAGTAAAGATAGACCCTCGAGGCAATGTTGTATATCAAGTAAAGGCATTCTTTGTCAATGAACTTGGAAAATATTTCATCCTCAAGTTCTCATTATTTGCTATGTCGCCTGCCTTTGTCAAGTAACGAGCAATATGTTCGACAGTGGATTCAATAGTCTCTCCACCAAATTTGGTGAATTTAGGAATTTTCCATCCTCTGGGTAATTCCTCCATTGCCACATATTCGCACAAAGGTGACACAAAATTGGGTCTGTGTAAACCCAAATTGAAACCATTTTGGGTCAAAAGGGTTTCGACTATGTTGGCAATATTATTTTGACCCTCCAAATTAACTTGTTAGGCTTGCTTAACTATTTGATCAGGATCTTGGTTCAAAATCTTGGTTCCTTTGAACCAAGATTGGAACTCTTTCCTGCACCCTTGGCACTGGTGGTTCGAGCACAGGTTGGGGTACTGGATCAAAAAGGTTTCCATCATTAGGCCTATTTACAGGTACTTTAACAGGCCTGGAATTTTGGACTTGAGGTATTTGCACATTTCGCCTTGGAGGACCGCAAAAAAATTGATATCTTCACCCTTGGCTAGGTATACCCTCTTTCTAACATTTTATCTAACAGTCACTACCATATTAGCGAAATTAATGTGGATACCATACTTGAATGATGGGTCTCATATAATGTGGTGAGATCCACATGAATTTCACCAAATATGATAGCGAATGTAAGAGAAATTGTTAGAAATAGAGTATTTATAGCATTTCTCTACGATGCAATTATCCTATTTTGTTTCTCATCTTTGGCCTTAACTGATGACGAAATAACAGTTGTTGGAAGTTTCACAGTTGAAGTAGTGGTGGAAACAATAGTAGTCTTAGGATTTTCAAGAAATGAAGACTTTCGATGAAGCATGAACTCAAACTTTGGAGATTTGATATTTAATAAAGATTATTTAACTTAGAAAGTTGCAGAGATGCACAGATTTTTGGATGCTATCTAAGATATCATTAAGAACCCTTAGATATCTTCCTAATGTATGTTATGTTCTTCGGTGTATGCCACTTTCGTGTTTTCTCCAAGTCTTAGTTGCTAAGAACCCTTAGGAGTTTGTAATTGTTTTTCTGTTGCAGATGTCTTTTATCAATATCTTTCATTAAATATAAAAGTTTTTTATTGATAACAAAAGGGGAGTAAGAGTAATAGCTTTCATCTTAAGTTATTATCTGTTTGCTTACTTTCTGCACTTTAAATATTATTATTTTAACATAAACTTAGGGGAAGCTTACGACCCTCATTCTCTGCTGAGTCAAGTAATTATAAAAGAAAAATTGTTCATCAAAACCTTTGTTTTTGTCATCATTAAAAAGGGGGAGATCGTTAGTCCAAATTTGCTTAAAGAACAACAACACTTATTATTATTATTATTATTATTATTATTATTATTATTATTATTATTATTATTATTATTATTATAATTATAATTATTATTATTATTATTATTATTATTATTATTATTATTATTATTATTATTATTATTATTATTATTATTATTATTATTATTATTATTATTATTATTATTATTATTATTATTATCATTATTATGATTATTATTATTATTATCCTTATTATTATTATTATTATTTTATAATAAAGTATATGAGAAAAATTGGGTACACTAATGTGCGTTTAAGTGTGTAGGAAATTCTAAGTAAATGAAGTTCTGTTTATGAAATTGGCTCTGGAACCAAGTCAACACTCTGGACCTTGAAGATAATCTCTATGTCATAGATAAACACAAGACTCATTTGATTCCTTAAACAATATCATGAAGATACTTGTTAGCATTTTCCTATTACTATTTGCTTACACTTTTATTTCTTTGGATTAAACTTCATAATAGTTTAAGTACTTTGTTTACGATTTTGCTTACAATGACTCATTTGTTTGTGTATAGTTATGTTTTATATATATTTTGATATACACAAATAGAGCATTGATGGACAACATTCAACAAATTTTGGTGTGCTTTGTCATGTTGAATAACACAGACACTAAGAGTAGTAATTAAATTTTAGCTCAATACACTACTAGTGTATCTCTTTATGTTTCTTAGACAAGGTATACAATGGAATGAATATAATCAGAGTATAATATTGTATATGTGTGTTGTGTAACTTTTCTTCAGTTAAAGCAAATCAATTATATAGGAGATGTGAGATAATGATCGTTGTTGAAGAAATCCTTATCTTTAATTACCTGATTGAATGTTGTAATCGTCTCATATAAAATGCTTAGAAATATGTAAGTCAAAACTTTGTTTCCATTCTTTAGAAATAGTCGTTGCATCAGTGACATGTTTAGAGCTAACACTTTGTACAGATGATCTCAAGATCCAGAGGCTTTAACCACATGATATACACAAATAGAGTATTGATGGACAACATTCAACAAATTTTGGTGTGCTTTGTCATGTTGAATAAGAAGGTGAATGAGATTCTGGCACTTCAACGTGAGCACCCTTATCATAAAAATTTGTCCAATGATCTGCAGCAACCAAGTTCCAACAACCAACATGACTAGGAAGAATCCTTGAAGATTTATTTGGGATGTAAACTTGATGTGTAATGAAAAATGAAACGCACTGTTTCATTTATATAAAAATAAATCAATAAATAAAATATAACATCACACTAGAAAACTCAAGACATTTTCCTCCCATCTATTTTTTTCCCTTATTCATTTCACTTTACCTTTCCTCTCCTTTGTTCCATGTTGTTCATCCGTGTCCCATTCTTCTTCACTTTTTCAATCATCAAATTTCTTCCATATGTCATTCTCTCTTTAGGATAATTTTATATCTAAGCAAGCTATTGTATAGTTCTACAAGTGCATTTTTGGTAGAATTTTGGGGTTAGGGTTAGTACTCTAAGGAAGGAGAAGATTATCCATCTCTTGAACGTTGTACATTGCGACTCTTTGAGACATATATATCAACTTAAAATTCAAATAATGCAAATTTAGACATGTGTAGGTTGTTTAGAAATTATTTTAGGGGTAATAATAGATAAAATGGGGATTTTATAATGAACTATAGTTAGAGAAGTTGTAGAGTGAGTTTCTAAATCTTGACTAAATATTATTGATGCTCAAATATGAAACCAAACGCTTCACATCTTCTATAGTTGGAGAGCAAACTTAGTTGATTTGCATTACTAGATGACGATCATTATCACGTATTTTTGTTATTATTATAATTGGTATTTTACATATTTTCCATGTTAAAGGATTTATTAAAATAGATAAACAGAGAAACATGATATTTGAACATTTTCTCGTTGTTATTTATTTTAAAGTCATTGTCATTACTAAGTAATTGGTATTTTACAAAGTAAAGGATTGAAAATAGAGGTTTGATTGTATGTATTTGACACAAAGTTTGATATTTTATGGATCATAATTTTAGAAATGTGTGTTTTGAGAAATAAGGTTAAAATTGTGACGACCTATGTGCACATAGTTATGTGATGACAATTAGGGAGAGTTACCTATTAGATGGAGGCATCTTATGGAAAGGTTGTCATTAGGAGGATAAGGATATTAACAAGATGTACACTCTCTAATTAAGAAATATCTTACTTTTTTCTGAGTCGAGAGAAAAAAGTTATTTGTTAGATGGAGCGATCGCAAAGGGCAAGGTTGCTCATAGAAGCAAAGAGCTATGAACAAGACAGATTTGTCTCTCGGTTCTCTCTGTGTGATTTATTTTCACTAAATTGAGTTTTCTATACTTCGTTATAGGTTTCATTTTAATGTTTGCCTCTTTATGACATTGGATTTTTGAAATATTCTTATTTGATTGTGATAAATTATATAACGGTTACTAGTTTTGTAAATTGATATTATATTTAAGATAACTATTTGCGCCCTTGTATGTTTCCCTTCTATTTGGTGGTTGTTGTCTCCGCACTAAGTTCTTGTGACTTAGCCTTTCATCTTTTTTTTTCTTTCTCTAGATTCACAATTAGCTGAGTAGCAAGTTGCTAGCAAGGTCAGAATTTCAGCAACATTGCTCATTTGGTAGGCCTCTTTGAAAGAAGGCTCTCAAGGTGACAAAAACACAAGAAAAGGAGGTTTGAATTATGTTGGTCTCTCTTTACCTCCTTGAATTATCTTTAAATTTATGAATGAATAGATGAAAGTAAAGAGATTAGGGAAGAGAAAAACATACGGGCTATTATCTAGGTTTACTCCACAATCTCGTGTTACTTTAAGTCCCTTTGCACTTTCGAGAGAGTTTTCACTATAATCAACATATTACAAAAACCTACTAAGATAACCTAGGCCTAGATTTCTTTTCCTCAACCTTGACGATTTATTAACCTCAAACTAGAGGAATACAAAGTTTTACAAAAAGATCGTGTTTACGCAGACACTAAGAGTAGTAATTAAATTTTAGCTCAATACACTATGTTTCATCTCTCTTATTTTAAATTGTACTTTTATTGACAAAATAACGAGCCTATTTTATTTGATTTATGACTATTTAGTCGCATGTGAATTTGCGGTCTAAATTTTGTCCAGGCTCGATAAAATTTCTAACTCCGCCACTGATTGACATTTTTTATATCTATAAAAGAAAAATAGCTCGACTCTATTACATTAAAAATGACACAACACTAATACACTCATTATATGATCATAAGTATGAACATTTTTTAGGCAAATAACTGGTATCTTATTTACTCATTTAGGGTGTGTTTGGATTGAAGATTTAGGAGGGGAAGTGATGGAGGAGTAAAGACTTACTTTTCATTTTTAAATTGTGCATGAGTATAAAAAAAAATTGTACAAAAATGTTTTGTTTTTAAATAAACTAAATGTGATTGAAGTATTATATAATCATTTATCATGTTGTTATTTCAATTTTTAAAAAAAACATTTTGTAGGGTCTGTAATTTAAAAAAGAAAAGTAAGTCCTCTTCTCCCTCACCTTCTCCCTCCTAAACCCTCCATCCAAACACAACCTAAAACATAAATCATGCATTTAACCAAAAAACTGTCAACCAAATCATCCAACATTCACAATCTTTCAAAAATCAAATTCTTATATAATCAGAAAGAAATCAAATTTGAATAAGGATCAATCTTTCAAAACTGATTGAGTCCTATTTCCCTTTTCACCACAAAAACCATTAGGTTACTCTCATGGTTCAAAACCTTTGTCTAACCTTATATTTCCATCAAACATTTTTCTATTTGAACTAAAACGTTGCGTTGATTTAGCTTAAAGACAATAATGCTAGATTAGGGTTTTGAATTTCCACAACAATAAAAAAGAAAGGGATTATCAAAACTTCATCCTAGGACTACTTTTCATGATCTCAAGATAATGTCGGGGATTACTTACTCATCCTAACGATGAGCATGCTGCAAAAAATAAAAGAAAACAAGAAATAAAATAAAGAATTTTTATTAAAAATATCAAGAACAAAGTACAAGAGATATTTGCTTATGTAGTGAAAAATGGTCATAAATCAAGGCAATGCTAAGCCTATTTATAGCCTAAACACTTTGAAATTGTGCATTACTCATTGATTACAAGCCTTACGAATGATATTTACAAATGATCATCCAAGTTCTAAAAAAACAACAAAATTAAATTCATCAGGTTGTTACAGGTAGCTGTAAAAACCCCCTGTTTTTATGGCTTTGATCATTTGACTTCCTTGGTTGATTAGTGATGGTTTTGAGACTCATGGCAGCGCATTTCAAGTGTCGCCAATCGATATCCCACTCTTTTTGTGTTGAAGAATGTCTTCATCACCATAAAACTTTGCTTGGTCAACAAGACTTCAACTTTTGTAGATAATACAAGACAAAATAAAATATACTATAAAACTAGACAAAATATCATGTTATCAAAGACCAAGTCCTACCAAAAACGTGACTACAAACTTATATACTTATTCAAAATTTAATTTCTTTTACACTGCCTCGTTGTGATAACGTCAATGCTACTCTTGCTTGGTAGGAGACTAGTGATGGCCTTTATAGTAATAATTCTGCACACTGCAAAATTTTGCAGGTCCAGAATGTGCATAATGTGCCCACTATTTTCGAAGATATTGAATTGGAGGGTCCCCAAGAGATTGCAATGTTTGTTATGGAAGTTGGCACACTAAGTACTTCTCACTAACACGGAGCGTGCAAGACGAAAACTAACAGATAGTGATTTATGTCCAGCTTGTAATAATTATTCTCAATCATTATCGCATATGTTTCGTGACCGAGTATTTACCAAAACGATTTGGAATACGTTGGGAGCCGATCAATTGCTACAGTTTTTTATCTTAATCGGCAGGATTGACTTTTACGTAATATGCAGAATGGAAACAATCTAATGCTTAATTGGAATTTAATTAACTTTTGTGATGGCAATAGATTGTATATGGAGAAGAAGGAAGGAATGATTGAGTTTTCAACCAACACATTACCTCTGTGACTGGTATAATACGTACAATTATGGTTAAAATAGAGGACATTAAGCAAGCTAGTTTGGTTTCAAATAATCTTGAACCGGAGAGTAATAGTAGCAGTGTCGATTTGGACATTGGTTGGTTCCCGCAAAACGAGAGTTGGATTAAAGTTAATTGTGATGACATTGTGGTTGAGTATGGTCTTAAAGCTGCTGCATGTGGTGGTGTTATACGGATGTCGAATGGCGAGTTTGTTGTGGGTTTTTCTCTGAATCTAGGAGCTTGTTCAATAACTATTGCTGAACTTTTTGGGCCATTTATCAAGGTTTGCAATTGGCAAAGAGTAGAGGATTTTCCAAAATTTTGATAAAAAGTGATTCTCAAACCGCGATTAGTCTTATTGAGAGTGATTGTTCGAGAACGCATCCTTGTTATGGGTTGGTCGGTGATATTAAGAACCTTGCAACACAAGTGACTTCAATTAAATTCTCCCAATCTTCGAGAGGCAAATCAAGTGGCGGACTGATGGATGCTATGGATAAGCTTGATCTATCCCAAGCATCCGCCACTTGATTTGCTTCTCGTCAAGAAATATTTTGACATAATTATTTTGGAAAATAGCCCCAACTCATCAAGAAACTCACTGTAAAGATTTTATATTTTTATTTTGCAGTTCAAAATAGCACAGAGGACCGAATACCATATCAAAGTTGTATCCTTGTGACACTTCAACCTCCCAAAACAAGTAAAACTATGAAAAAATATAAATAAATCATCTCCTAATCAACTGAACAATTGATGCCATAGTGTTAATGAAGAGCCACAAGTCTAATATTAGAAAACTCAAACAATTAGTTACGATTAGACAATACTCTATTTTTAATAAACTATGTTCATTCGTCAAAAATAAATGAGGTTTAATCGATTTTTTTGAGTCCAAAAAATATTCCATTTTTTTCTTATCAATGATAATCAAATATTTTGCAATTATTTTAAAATTAGGGATTCAAAGTGAGCTTGTATGAGATTTATTGGATGTCATTTAAAAATATTTTAGATCCACGGTGCAACAATTTACGCTCAAACTAACTTAGTAGTACCAATAGACTAAAGAATCTCGTAATTTTGTTCATTATGCAACTCTTCGTTGCTTTCTAAATATACTATTTTCTATTTCTATGCCTTTTGATCCGTGTTTAAAGACCTGCCTCCACCAAAAGAACATTTGAATGACATGTGATGATTCTCTTACACCTTAATAAGAGGTTAATTCAAATAGTTTTGAGAATGAAACATTGTTAAATCTTTTGAAGGAGATCTTTGCCACCGTTGTCATACCCGTATAATGAATTAGTCTTTTCAATTGTGCACAAAGAGTACCCAATTCACAAAGAAACTACCTTTTAAAAAGGAGTTTTATGTTTAATATTTGAAGTGGCTTTTGATATACCAAATAACATAGTTTACCTTTTCTTTTATGATTTTTTTGGTGCATAAAAATTATTTGTCCGTTTTGCTTTATAAATATTTCAGGTAAACATCATAATTTAGGAAAGGAGAAGGGAGTTACCGGTTAGTGAAAAATATAACGAAAGTCAAATTAAAATGTAACTTTTTTTTTTTAGGGAAAATTAAAATGTAACTTGTTAATTACTTTATGTTTCTTTTTAATTGTCACTTTTGTAAAAAAATTGTTTTAATATTTTCTTATTGTTTTCAAAGTTCAATTCATTATCAACTAATGTTTTGTCAATAATATTCTTAAATTTTTATCGTAGAGAGAGAAAGAAGTGGAATAAAATAAAAAATATTTAAATTTATTACAGAAAACATAAATAAATAACTCCATCAATTTTTTTACAAAATTTATTGGTTTCTTAGTATATATGTAAATAAGTCTAAAAGGATAATTAAAAAGGAACAAGAGAATAGTGTATTATAATAATAGTATTATATAAACAAAATAAATTTCTTAATTAACAATAAATCTTTAGTACTAACTGAAAAATGCATAAATAGAAGCACATTATAACGTGCTTCCTTGGACCTGTTTTTAGTCTAAACTTCCTAAAACATGGATGCAATAGTATTCTTCATTTTAGCACTATTTTCACTTTCTTCTACATCATTTATAATTGAAGCAAGTAAAATCCAAAGTGGCTTTAGTGTTGATCTTATTCACCGTGATTCACCTATGTCACCTTTTTACAACCCCTCAATGTCCAAATTAGATCTCATAAGAAATGCAGCATTTCGTTCAAATACTAGACTAACTAGATTTTCTCATACCCTTTCTCTTTTATCAAATAAAAATTTTCAATCAACTGAATCTATTATACAACCAAATAATGGTGATTATCTTATGAGAATTTTTATAGGTACACCACCTGTTGAAAGAGTTGCTATTTTTGATACAGGTAGTGATCTTACTTGGGTACAATGTTCCCCTTGTATCAATTGTTTTGCACAAGACACACCATTATATGATAGAACTAAATCTTCCTCTCATACAAATCTAACATGTGACACACAATCTTGCACTTTACTTCCAAAAAAACAACAATTTTGTGGAAAATCACAAGAATGTTTATACTCATACCATTATGGTGACAAATCATTATCTGTTGGTGAATTAGTTGTGGATTCCATTAGTTTTGGTTCTAATAGTGGTGTTAATGTTAATAATGTTGACATGACATTTCCCAAGTTTATTTTTGGATGTGGATATTACAATATTTTCACAGCTGATAATAGTGGTAAAACAGCAGGTCTTGTTGGTCTAGGAGCAGGACCATTGTCACTAGTTTCACAACTAGGTCATTCTATTGGTCGAAAATTCTCGTATTGTTTGGTTCCTTTCGGTTCAAACTCAACTAGTAAATTGACGTTTGGGAACCAATCAACTATAACGGGTAACGAAGTTGTGTCTACTCCCCTCATAATCAAATCTCTTGAACCAACTTTTTACTTCATCAACCTCGAAGGTATTACTATTGGACAAAAAACAATTCAGACAGGTCAAATTGGTGGCAACATAATCATTGATTCAGGGACAACATTGACGTATCTCGAACAACCCTTTTTCGATGATTTTGTAACTTCGGTGAAGGAAGCTGTTGGTCTTGAGAAAGCCGTAGATATTCCATCTCCGTTCCACTATTGTTTTGAAGATCCAAATTCAATGTTTCCTTCTATTGTGTTGCATTTTACAGGAGCGAACGTTCCCTTGCAGCCTAAGAACGTGCTTTTATTGGAAGAGAATAACTTGGTATGCTTAGCAGTAGTACCTTCAAATATTGCAGGAATTTCCATCCTTGGAAATTTGGCTCAGATTGATTTTCAAGTAGAGTACGATCTTGATGGGAAAAAACTTTCTTTTTCCCCTAGTGATTGTACAAAGAATTAATTTATCGTTAAGCCTTATAAGGTTTTGCTTTTTTTATTTGACATAATAATTTATTTTTACTTAGTAGGTCTTTGGTTTTCTGTTACCAAAGCTATTAGTAAGAACTCTGTTAGTTCTATTTTGTTGATTTTGTTTGTGTAAACATGCTTATATATTTCTTTACAACGAGCTGATGCATTAGCAGTTTTCAATCAGTTTTTATTTGATATTAGATGCAGGTATGGAAAAATTTGTATGATTGCAATCTAAGTGTAATTCTGTGATTCTTCGCTATATATCAATGATTGCAATGCGATCATAATTCAAATTTTGATTAGAAATAATCATATTTCTGTCGATTCTTAAGCAATTGTGACTGCAGTTGCATCGTAAGGGTTTTAGGATTCTCAGCAATTAACGTCGCACCAACTGCATTTGTTCATAATTTTTCTTCAGATTTTTTTTTAAGGAAATTTTCTTCATTTTTAAAAAGCACAATTAAAGTCACATCAAATGACTCTACTAAAAGTAGAGAAAAGGGAATATGCATTGAATAAAACAATTTTACACCAACAATGTATGTGTTCATAAACCAATTATGTTCCGTATACGACTCTTCGTTGCTTTCTATGTGTTATTATACATTTTCTATGACTTTTGCTTAATGGTTAAAGACATGCTTCAGAAATGACTTTTATGTTCAATATTTGAAGTGGCTATTGATATTCCAAATAGCATCTACTGAATTTATTTATAATTTTTTCCTTTTTAAAAAAAAAAAAAGGCTTAACAACAATATTCTCTTTGAGTTGGATTCAAATCAAGTTTGACCCTTTCTTTCACTATGTTGGATTCAAACCAATCTAAGGCTTATCGAATGAAAGAGTCATTGATCCTTATCGAGCGTGTACTTGCTAATTTTGATAAAACATATGCTCTTGTATTTTGTTCTCTGGGGACATGGATGATTTCATAAGAATCGAAAGAAGTGAGATTTTTCTTGACCACGAGAAGGTACTTCGGGATCAATGGTTCCTTTGCATGGCTTCTCTCTTCACCTGAGAAACTACTAGTTGAGAATATGTTTGAATCCTCACCTCTCGTGCACCTAGATCAAGGGTGAGGGTGTAGCCTGCAATAATAGTTTCATACTTTGATGCGTTGTTGGTTGCTGGGAAGGCAAACCAAAGAGAGATTCCGACTACTAGACCTTCATCGTTCTCAAGGACGAGCCTTGCCCCACCCCCTCCTGAATTGGTTCAAGGTTTTATCCGTGCTTTGAGGGCGGTTTTGTTGTTGTGGATCATTTTGTGGCAGAAATTGAGGGTAGTTGTTGTATGGTTGTTGGTAGTAGTTTGGTGGTGGTGGATAATAGTAGTTGGATGGTGGTCTCCATGGTTGGCCAAATTGGTTCCCTCTTGGAAAGTTGTTGTTGTTACCCAGATATCTCCCTTGATTAGAATTGCCCAGATATGGGCCTTGACTTGAACTGCCGGCTTGTTGCCCTTGTTGTTGATTTGGTCTTTGTTGGTTTCTCACAAAGTTTACCTCTTCTTCGCATGGTGGGGGACAACACCCGGTGGGATGGTCACCGAAACACAACTCACAAGCGTTTACCTATGAAAAACCTCCTTCCTTATGGAATTGTTCTAGGATTTGCTTGGGCATGGCTTTCATATCTTTTTACATTGCAACCATTTGTTGAGTGAGGATTTTGTTTTGTGCCAACACCGCATCACTAGACTCCAATTCAAGAATACCGACTTTCCTTTGTGAAGGGCTTCGGTTGTGAGATGTTTTGCAGTCGGTGAGAGCCATTTGGTCAATAATCTTCACGGCTTCATGTGGAGTTTTCAACATTAATCCGCCACCCGCAGTTGCATCCACCAAAACCTTGGTGTTATTTTGAAGTCCTTGGCGGAAGAGATAGATTTGCATTTGATTATCAAAACCATGTTTCGGACAATTTCTCAACAAAGACTTGTAACGATCCCAAGCTTCACAAAGTGATTCATTGGCACCTTGATTAAATGTTGTAACTGCAGTTTTAGCTTCCATGTGCCTATCCTCCGGGAAAAACCTTTCTTGAAAAGCTTTCTCCAAGGCATTCCAATCGGTCATCACTTGGGTCGATTGATCCAAGTATCATATCTTAGCTTTCCCAATCAAAGAGTGAGGGAACAATCTTGCAAACAATATCTCTTCCTCCTCCGCACTAGCTCCAAGTGTACCGGCTAGACCATAGAAAGTTGTGAGGTGTTGATATGGGTCTTCATGATCAAGACCAGAAAAAGGATGTTGAGTCACCAATTGAATCGTTCCCGATTTCATCTCAGTTTGCTTTGTATTTGGCCTTCCAATACCTGCAAGTCTTCTTGGTCTAGTCCAACACGGTAGTGCATTTTGAGGTTCTTCATCTTCGAGTTCCATGACTATAACTCTTTCACTTCTCGGAGATGATGGTGCAGAAGATTGTGGAGATCCCCTAGGAGATTCCCTATGAATAGAACCATAAGAAGTAGGAATAGAACTAGAAGTTCCCACTTGTTGAGCCAGCCTAGCTAGTCTCTTTTCTTCCCTTGCTTTAGCGTTGTTTCTACGAGCTGTTTTCTCTATTTCTGGATCAAACTGTAGTTGTTCTTTGGAAACGGTACCTCGCATAAACAAAGTCTAAAGACTATACCAAGTCGTTAGCAACAAAGAGGATAATGAATGGTATATGTGTATGTATATGTACAAAAAAGAATTTTGTGCAAATTTCTTAAAATGACAAAATTGTTTCAATACTTATGATATTATCTCGCTACTCCCCGGCAGCGGCGCCATTTTGATGTAAGATTTTTACATGTCATAAACTATTTACACGTAAGTATAATAGGATCATTTCCGCAGGGAGTTGTGTATATCATAAGCATGTTCACAATATTTATCACATTAAGTGTTTGGGTATAAATTGTTTGTGTAAAACTGATGAGTAAAACCGCAATTGCACGGTTCTACCGAAGTAGTAAAAAGAGAGTATCGTTCCAACAGGGAGTTGTTCAACTTAATTAACTTTTAGAAGAATGATTAGAAGAAAGTTCAGTTGTAAAGATTGGATTTTTAATGGTTTTAAAAGAATAATAATAAAAAGTGTCTTGGGATTATTGGTTCATCATAATAACAAACCCTAAACCTAAACTTTATATTCGACCTACTTTCTAAAGACAAGTTTCTCTTAAGCGTATCAAAACTTCTTTCGAAGTCGGTGAGTGTGTTCCTCTAGCAACCACGCTTATTCTCATGGTTGATTGCTATTAGAATCCTTGAAGAACGAAACTTTATATAACTCAAGGTTTGCTAGACTATTCTCATGTTTCGCAACCCTTGTCTAATTTCACTTGTTCCAATATCAAAGCTCCACTGTCGCATTATGAATTGATATTTGTGATAATGAATTAACAAATACTAACCCTCCGCTGTCGCATTATGACTTTGGTATTTGTTAATTCATTATAAAAACTGTGAAAATAGATTAAAAAGTAGATTTATATAAAATTAGGGTTTATGGCTTGGTTTGATTAGGATTACGTCATTAGACTTTATCCAACAATCCCAAGACAAGAAGAGTCTACTCAATCATGTTCATCGTAGACATAGAAGAGAAGAAGGACATAAAGTAAATAACAAGAAAATAAAGAAAGAACTTTTATTAAGAAAGACAATTGTCACTATTGAATTCCAACAACAAAAGATAAATTTTTGTGATAGCTAGCTACTCTATTTATAGTCTATAATGACTTAATCCCTAAGAAATATAACACTAGAATGTTCCACAAGAAACCACGAGCTTTTAGGTCAGAAATAAACTAATAGTTAGCTTGTCCGGAAAGCTAAAAGCAGCAAAAGAGGCTTCTGGGGGTTGGCACAGACGTGTTGCTGGTGGCACGGGCCGTGCCAAGCTTCTGACTTGGGGGAAATATATTTTTGTCTTCAATCTTCGTATTTTTAGCCCGAATCAGCTCCAAATCCTCTTTCTTTTTTTCCAAGACTCAATCTTTCAATTATTTGATCCTGAAATACAATAACTTGCGATTGAAGTAAAATAGTTCTAAAAAAGAAATAATATTAAATAAAATAAACTCAAATCTAAATAAAACAGACTCAAATATTATATTAAAAACACTAATTATTGACTCATCAAAAACTATTTTAACTATTCGACATAAAAGTAAAACGAGTAGAGATAGGGCTATTTCGCTTGGGGTCAGAGATATCAACCAAGCGTAACAGCTGCAATCTCTCGATAAAGTAACGGATTCTAGCTTTTTAAATGACATTATCACAATCATTCAACAATATCATTCGTGTCCAAATGATATCGTTATTTCTAAGGGATCGTTTAGATGTTGATTTCCCAAACATTTAAACAATCACAAAGTCGATTGGATCGTTTAATCGACGATTTCTTAACCTATTAAACGACCCAAAAGCATTAAGTTCTAGATTAAAAGTGATTATCAAATATTAACATCTATGTCTAGAATGAAAATTTAAGATAGATTGTTATTCTATTTCTTAGATCCAAAAGTATTTGTCAATATCATTTTGAATCTCAATAAAACATTAAATACAAGAATAACAACAATATTGAATAAATAAGCTAGAACCATATATTAAAAGATCAAGAGTTTACATAATAGCTTATTTGAATACCTCAAAACCCACAAGGGTAGATGTAGCTACATATGTCTATGATATCTTTGCAAAGGATGAAGAAAAGATGAAGATTCCTTACCTAGATTCATGATGTCTCAAAAAATCTTGGGTTGAATCTACTCCTAACTACCTTGCTTTGTGTTTCTCTCTAGAAAAGCCCTAGTCTCTCTCTAAAACCAGAAAAATATCAATAAAACAGTAATAGAATGGTTGGAAAGAGAAGAGAAAAATATTTATATGGGCCACTTCTGCGAAATTTCGCTGATAGCCAAATATTTCGCTATCAGCGAAATGCTGAAAATATGCCTCTGCACCAATGAGGTGGCTCCACGTGGCCCTTATCCACTTGAAATTCCTGAATTTCGCTGATGGCGAAATCTCTCTGAAGTGACTTCGCTAATGGCGAAATATTCGCTAATGGCGAAGTTTGGCCTTCTGCTTCTGGACTTCACCAAAACTTCGCTGATGGCGAAACCTTTCTGATGTTACTTCGTTGATAGCGAAATATTCGCTGATAGCGAAATCTTGTGAACTTTGGCTATTTTTGATCCTTCCTTGTATTTTCCTGCACAACGGGGCTGAGTAAGGCATGTAAAGCATAAATGGCATTAATGCATAAAATTGAGGTTTTTTCCATCAATAACTTGTAAAACAAATCACCAAAATGCCTAAACTAACACATGAATTAGATCACTTTTGAGCACTTATCAACGACGATTACGACATGGTCAACATTTGCATCTTTTGTCGTCTCGACATCGAACTCGCCTGGTTCCTAGAGCATTTCTGCTTTTTTGACCATGGCTTCTTGTTGTAAAGATCTAAAAAACCATTTTTGTTACATGTCGAACGAACACGACTTGGTTTGACCATTTTGGTTTTTTAACTTATTGTATTTTGAACCAGTAGTTGGTCTTCTACTACTCAATTAATCTAAAGTCGAATATTACTTTCTTTGTCGAAACTCCAATGTTTGTGCTATTTTGATTTTCACACAAATAGGATTATATTCTCAATACATGCCTTTATTTCGACATATTATCAAAGAAATCAATTCCTTTGACAAATTGTAAAAATGGTAAAGAGTTTCAATTTCTCTAAATAAGAATTATTTGCAACCAAAATAAGCATTTGCAAATAAACCAAAATTTGTAAGTGAAAACTTCAATAAACATAACTCTTGCCCCCAAGTTTTGCTATTGTTCAAAATATCAATAGGGTTCTAAACAAGAATTATATCTATTTTGGTTTCAACAACTTTTTCTGGTTTCTTACCCAAAGCTTTGAATCTTAAGGCAACTAATGCCAAATTTCACCATTTGATTTTCAATTTAGGAATCACACAAATTCCTTATTATAGATACAATCACATTTGTGACCAATTGACCAAAGTTTTCTTAAGCTTTAACTTAAGTATTTTGATAGTATCTTTACCAATGGTCTCTTAACCATATTTTACTAAGTACTAGCCACTAAGGTCTTCTTGATCTCACACTCCAGCTAAACAACCGTGATTTTGTTCAAAGCATCTTGCTTATATGTGATGATCATCTTCATCATTCCCTAAGGCTAGGGAATTCAGATCTTCCATATTTGGTTTTGTCGAAAGTCTCCCTTTCCCACATGAAACCATGAGTCGGATGGAGTCTTACAGAACTTGCATCTTCTTGATTAGTACCATCAGATTTTCCAGATGAACATGGAGCAATATTTGCTAGATTCTTGTTGAAAGTCTTCCTTGTGATTTGATTCACTTCAGCAAGAAAATAGCTTTGGTCAGCCTCAATGTTTTCGACTATACCATCATCTCTCCAAATTGAGATTCTTTGATGCATGGATGAGGGAACATCGCCTATTCCATGAATCCATTCTCTTCCTAACAACAAGTTGAAGTTAGATTTTGATGGGACCACCATGAACAAAGTTGGTCTAACCATAGTTCCCACCATTAGACTCACTTGGAGAGCACAAAGGGAATGACCAGCCTTTCCTTCATAATTTGACAAAATTAAATTATGAGGCTTCAAATCTTTGTCGGTCTTGCCAATCCTTTTGAGTACTAATTGAGGCATCAGATTGACAGCAGCACCACCATCGACCAACACTTTGTTGATACCAATCTTATTCACTTTGGCTTGGATGAACAAAAGTTTAAGATGATTATTCATCGAATCATCAGGCTGTTCAAATATGGCTTTCCGATTATCTTCATAGCCATCATTTACAAAGTATCACATGGGTTTGAATTCCTCCATGTCTTTGAGATCAAACTCTTCCTCTGGATCGTCAACTTCAGACACCATATCATATTTGGCTGGTAAAATGGAAACCACATTGCATATGACATCGAAGTCTGGTTGTGAATCCATAAATTCTTACCCTAATTCATCATCCTCATCAGGATCCTCTTTGACTAGAGGAAGACACAACATTTCTTTCGCTGCTCTTCTTCCTGATTCGACCATTCTTTGATTACCCTTTCAGTCAACAGTTTCACCTTCAAGGCTTGTAGAAATGCTTTTCGTAGACCTCTGGTACCTTCTCACTTATAGAAATTCTAAAACACTCGAAACATGCAATATAAAACCTAAAATAAACATACGGGATCAAACATGCAATTAAGCCTTTAAATAATGAAATACATTGAGTTGCTTCCTTAAAAAACAAAAAGGTTTGAATCATATAGTACTTTTATACAATATGACAAAGTAATCTTTTGTTCCCCTTTAGTGGATTTGAAAATATTTAATTAAAGGTTACGATTTGGAAAAAAAAATTAAATGACATTATTAGAAGAGTCTACTTTGTCTCAATAATTTATGTTTTTTCTTGTCATATATAATTTATATATAGGATTTTTCTTTTGACTAAATATAGGATTTTAGTACTATATAAATAAATCATAACCTTTGTTTATCTTCACGCAACCACCTCAACTATTAGTTCAAGTGATAACTGTCTTAGAAATGAAGAATCTTACGATAGCTGTTTTCTTCATATTTTGGACATGTGCATATCCAGCAATGTCGAGAACACTGCTAGAATCATCTATTGCTGCTAAAACACATGATCAATGGATGAAAGATTTCGGACGAACTTATGCAGATGATGTTGAGAAGGAGAAACGGTTTAAGATTTTTGCAAAGAATTTGGAGTACATAGAGAATTTCAACCGTGCTGGAAATGAAACTTATGAGTTGGGTCTGAATCAATTTTCGGATTTAACTAAGAAAGAATTCACTTCTTCATATACTTGTGCCAATCTTAAAGGCAAACTAGAGTCATCAATGGTGGCATCAGTTGCAGCTCTATTTAATGTGAGTAAAATTTCAACTCTCAATTCACATAAAGGGAAAAGAAAACCAATTCCAGAGAGCATAGATTGGAGAGAGGGCGGAGCTGTCACCAGTGTCAAGAGGCAAGGCAAATGTTGTAAGTAGAGTCTCTTTCATTATCTTTAATCACTACATCAGCATAATTATATATAAAAATATTGATCATGTTTATGAAATTTAACATTAATCGGATATCATTTTCTATGCTAATGAGATACATAAAAATTAACGTGTTTGATAAAAGTTCATAAAAAGATAATTTTGAGATGTTGGAGATGTGCACATATCAGACCAGTAGGAGAAAGGTTACGTTTGCTAACCTTAACTCATGATATAATCAATCATATTATGATGAGTTAATCGTGTACTAATTAATATTTTGCTTGATTGACTAATCCATTTAAATTACAGCAACTTGTTGGGCATTTGCGACATTGGCAGCGGTAGAAGGAATTGTGCAAATCAAAACCGGGGAATTGGTGTCGCTATCTGCGCAAGAATTGGTAGACTGTGACAAAGCGAACAAAGGGTGTAGAGCTGGTGCCGTACAACTAGCTTACGATTATATAAAGAAAAATGAAATAGCATCAGAGGCCGATTATCCGTACACAGAAAAAGATGGCAAGTGCCTTAGCAGCGAAAAAAAACGTGCTGCGAAAATCGACGGTTATGAAAAAGTACGGCCCGGTGAAGAGAACCTACTAGAAGCTGTTGCTCAACAACCAGTCACAGTTTTAGTCGCTGCCAATGAGAACTTTGTTAATTACAAAGGAGGAATATTTGGTAGCGGACCATGTGGACCGATAGAGTCACTCAAACTATCGCATGCGGTTACTGTAATTGGTTACACAAATGAGTATTGGTTGATTAAGAATTCTTATGGAGAGAGTTGGGGTGAGAAGGGTTACATGAGATTGAAGAGAAAAGGTGATTCTCATTATAATGTTTGTGGCCTTTCCATGACAGCTTCTATTTATCCAACTATTAATGATGTTAAATGAACACATGTAATATTAATAAACCTGAAATTGTCACAGGAAAATTAATAATCAGTAAGTGATCTTATTGAATGTCAATTTATGTTACCTTAAAATGTCATTGAGTGTATGCAATCCTGGAATTACCTACCTATATACATTGATTGCAATTATTATATTATTACATAATATGCCAGCAACTCACTCAAAGTATGCATGCTCTCTACAGATTTACCTTGAAATTTCTTCTAAATTTACAAGTAAATGTTCTTGTTCAAAATTTAATGCATAACATCGTCTGCCACCTCTAAAAAAAAACATCTTATTGGTTAAGTTGTTTAAGATCTAGTTTTGCAATTCAAATAAGAAAAAAATAGTCATTTGATTTGAAGCCAGTAACCTGATCCATATTTCGGTTGCACGAACGGAATCCCTCAGAACATGGACAATCATTTTGTCTCCATTTCCACAAGTTGGAGAAGTGGTTAAATTCTCAATTCCCCATCTTTTCCTATAAAGAAGCGTCCATGAGCTGCTATGCACACAAAGGTTTAGATTTTGTGAGGTCTTTTCCAATTCCGCACACTTTTTCAACCCCCTCCAATGGACATAAATCGCTCACATTAAAGGTTATAGAAACTCATCAAAGTAAGTTGATGAGAGTCGGTTTCACTCCATCCCAATGATTCATGTACATCAATATTTATAGGAGCTGGAATAGTCTCCAACTGGTTCACTGTGGTATGAGGTAGTTTGCAATCTTATGCCTCGTTTATATCTTTCCTCATAGTGAGTGTCATTTCAATGGTTTCTTAGTATAAAGGTTTATAAGATAATATATATACTTTTGAAGCCCTAAATCCTAAACCCTAAAGTTGTTTTTCCACCATAATTGTTGTATAGAACCTTGCACAAAATAACAATCTGAAAAGTTTCATTCCTTTTGTGAGGGCTCCTAATGCCAAGACTTCCATCAGCTTTGGGCAAACGACAAACCTCCAAACTAATCAAAAGTAGTTTTCGAGTTTGGTTAGTATCCCCCCCCATAAGAAGCCTTTTTGAATTATCTCAATCTCTTCACACAAAGTCTATGAAAGCTTGGCATATTTCATATGATAGTAAAGGATGGAGCAAAAAACTGATTTAAAGACGGTAAATCTTCTAGCCAAGCTAAGACACTAATGCTTCCAATCCAACCACTCAATCTGTTTTGAATTTTCCCAATAATATGATTGAACTTTCCGCAAGTGATCTTTCCTAGAGAAATGTTTTCCCAAAGTAATAATCAGTGTGTATCCTACGTGCTGGAAGATATCATTATTAAGCTACATGTCCACATTCTTGGGAAAAAACTGGGTTCTAACTATTGATTTTTCGGTCAGATGCTTCACATAAGATATCCAAGCAATGCATAATATGTGAGCCTGCTCGATAAAAGCCTTTGCAAAATGAAGAAGATCGTCATCAAACAGAAGATGGGAGATTTGATGTCACGATCAACATGCACACATAGGTTCTCAATAATTTGCGACCACCTGATCGACAATAATATGAGAGAGGTGCTCAAATTACAAACAGGTAAGGAGACAAAAGATCCCCCCTCCCCAATGCCTTTTGTAAAAGATAAAAAAAAATTGTTGTTGTTCCATAAATTTTATAAGAATGGGAAGTAATAAAATGATGAATAATTTTTTTTTCCTTTCATTGTAGACTTAGAATCCATAATCTGTTGAGCCACAATCATATTAAGTTGAATAGTACGTCTCAAAATAAAACTCGACTGGTACGGGGATATAATACCATTCATAAGAGCAAGGTTGTCAAAATAAGGATTTTACTTCATGTCCAAAGGGAAGAGCAAATCGAAAATCGTAAAATCACAATCAAAATCGAAGGATTTTACTCAACTACTTTTGTAGTATCGATATAAGAAATTGTAAAATCGCAATCAAAATAGATGGATTTTACCATAACAAAAATAATGGTTAATATATATTATAAATTGTATATAGTCTTAAATGACTCAGTTTAACACTACTAAAAAAACAAAAATTAGTGAGGGATATTTAGTGAGGGAAAACGTGAAATCCCTCTCTAATTCCGTCACTAAATTTTGCGACCAAAAAATTTGTGAGGAATTTCATTTTTTCCGTCACTAATTTCCCTCGCTAATTTTGCTTTTTCTAGTAGTGTAAAGTCCACAAAATACTTATACATAAATGACTAGAAAAATGAACAAAATCCTGCGATTTTGTATGGATTTCATGATTTTGTGCGATTTTGATGCGATTTTATTAGGATTTTTCCTATTTTGGGATTCTGCTAAGGATTTGAGTCGTTGAAGGTGAAAAAAGTCTCAAAATCCTAAATTTTAGGATTTAAGTCAGGATTTTGACAACAATGCATAAGAGGATTAATCTTGATAACAATCACCCTGGTAATGATTTTTGTAAATAACATTACATAAAGGAAAACAAGAAGTCTATTATATAATATAAGAGATAAGAGACGGGTTTAGGCCAAAAACCTAATTCACATAATGATACACAAAGTTATCAATTGGATCCCAGTTTTGTTGAAAGAATAAAGCAGAGTAACCGTGCTCACTTGGGGTCCTATGAGGACACTCAATTTTAGATGCTCAATCTCAAGGTTTTGGGCATAGGTTGCCCATGACATGGCTGGGTCACATATAGGATTCTCTTCCATGAAAAATGCATGAAACCTTTGCGGTAAATTAATAATATACAAGCAACACTATTGTATTTTGTTGTATTTATATTATTTTATCATTCGCTTTAATTCAATTAATTTGTTTATATTTTATAACATCTATATTATGTATACTTTCTCAAAAAAAAAAATTATATACAAAGTAACAGAAACGTTCAACTAATTACGGTGTAGATTTTAATTAAATTTGAAAAAGAAAAATTGAAGTTGCTAATGATAAATTTGTCTTTAAAGGGGTGTCGGTGTCTAAGATGTTGCAGTTAGGGTGGGAGGAGGGTGGAGAGGCGTGGAGGTGGAGGCGGAGGTTGTTCGCATGGGAGGAGGAGTTGGTGGGGAAAATCATTTTATTGCTTGCTAATGTTACATTGCAGGTCAATAGGGAGGGCAGATGGCTTTGGACTTTGGAGAACTCTCATTCATTTACAGTTCGTAGCCTGTATAATTTTCTCACTATACAACCACAGGTTGCGTCATCAGTTGATTTTTCTTCTATTTGGCACAAGGATGTGCCTCTCAAGGTGGTGGTGTTTTCTTGGCGTTTGTTTCGGGATAGATTGCCTACTAAGGATAACCTCCTCCGGCGAGGTGTCATTACCCATGATTCCAGGACGTGTGTGGCAGGGTGTGATTGTGTCAAATCGTCTTCTCATTTATTTTTGCACTGTAATATTTTTGGTTCTGTTTGGCACTTGATTTATAGTTGGATTGGGGTCTTAGTGACCAACCCTTTCTATGTACCTGATCATTTTCATCAGTTTGGCTTTAGTGGTGGCCTCGGCAAGAAGCGGCGCTCAATTTTACAGGTTATATGGTATGCAACTGTCTGGGAAATCTGGAAAGAACGTAACAATAGGTTATTTACAGGCAAAGAAAGCCATGTTCTTCAGGTGGTGGATAGGATTAAGTCCATCTCCTATATGTGGATGAAGGCGAAGCACATTACTCTTCCCTTCAATCTGCATGGCTGGTGGCTTAGTCCGTTCACCATATTGGGCATAGGCTAATAGTTTCTTCCATTTGTTTATTTTTTTCTTGTTATTGTAGTTCCCTTTGTAATTATTGTTCAGACCTTGCGTTTATTCCTTGGTACACCTTGTACGGGGAATAACGTTTTCATGTGGTAATATATTTCATTTTAGCCTCTTCAAAAATAATTTGTCCAATAAAATGTTTGACAAAAAACTAGGTAAATGTTAATTGATTTTAAAGTTGCCTTTATATAATGATATGTATAGTATGTTGTCTTTGCTGGACTATTTTTACACAATAGCAAAAAAAACTGTTTTGAATAATAATAAGACAATAGTTTTTATCACTATTTTTATTTTTTAAAAACAATTAGGGCTCATTTAATGTGGGTGTGATTTGTTGGTTTTTGGTTTTAAAAGTAAATTTCAAAACCAAAACATGTTCGGGTAAGTATGATTGATTAGGTTTTTTACTTAATTTCAAAAGCAATTTTTCATTGAAACTCAAAATAAATAATTAAATAAAATAGGTTTTTAGATTTTTGTTTTTCTTTTAACACCAATATGTCACCATCACTATCACCGATATCAATAATTTAACTACTCTTCTGACTGCCATCTATCCCCACTTCGACCACCGTCAACTACCACTCTGACCACCCTAAGCAACCACTATGACTGCATTCAATCACCACTAGTCACATCTCCATCCAATATGATCACCAATATGTCCACCACCAACTACATTTCTGAACACCACAGTCAACACTACGACCACCTCCAACCACCATCAATCACCACTTTGATCGCCATCGTTCAAAACCACTTATCACCAATCTGACCACCACCGACTACCACTATGACCAATCACCACTTCAACCACCTCTAACCACTGTTGATCACCACTTCATCCACATTTGATCATCGATCCGACCACCTATGACCACCATTTCAACCACCAATTCGACATTCGTCAATCATCACTCCATCCACCTCCAATCACCAATTCGATCACCACCACATTAAATAACCTCTCTGATTACAGCCACTACTTCAACCGTAAAAAACATCTTTCGCCACTATGACATGCTCTTGCCGACACCGCCACTTTCAATTACAATTATTAAAGTTACTACTAAATTAAATATATGTATATGATATGATAAATATTTATGTTTATGTTTAAAAATGGGCTTCTTTCTAGCTCACACAAGTAAATGAAGTCTCCCATGTTACATAAGTTTTAACAACAATTAGATTGCAAGGTTTCACTATGTTTACACCACACCCAACTGTAGCAGACTTCTTGTCACTCTGACTAATTGCTTAAGTGTGATAATATGGTGAATCTTCTACACCTCATCACCCCCTCCTTCAACAGGTTTTAATTTCCACATCGACTTCTTCTCTCTCCTTGCCGCATAAATAATCAAACTCTACCACCTTGCTATCAACAGAATGAACCCAAATTAAAGAACTCAAAAAAAGAAAGGTAAAAAAAAGATAGGAAGTAGAAATTTTAGAAACAACCCTAGAAAGAAGAATCTAAAAAACCAATAAGCTTTACAACCCACCTAGACAATGATAACAAAATGAAGTTTCACAATAATAACTTAAAAGGAAATCAATTCATTCAATTAGAAATCAAATTGGTTGTTGACTCTAAATTTAGTAAGTTAAATTAAAAATGTCTATAATAACATAAACAAGCAATAACTTCATTAGACCCACATAATATACTTGACTTAAAACTGAACTTACTTTATAGACCAAATATAGAAAAAAGAACGATAAAGACTTGTTGAAATGAAATAACACAATCTCATACGTTCAATATTATTGCAATTGATGGATTTGGGAACATTTAATTCTTTCATGTTAAAAAGGTTTGAGTATCGCACAGTTGATTCAATTTTATGCCGCTATAAAAGAAACTCATCACTTATCAAAATGTCAACCAAAAAGCATGCTTGTAATGCCAATCAAGATATTTGTTCAAAAAAATTATAATCAAGAAATGATAAAATAACAAAAAAAATAATTTGTCACTTTTTATATAAAATTTTGGAAACAAGAATGTAAGATGAAAATTATATGAATTGTAAATAATTATTAAAAAATAAAAAACATCAACTAAAACTAAATAAATAAATCCACGTAAGCTTTCATAACTTTCCAAAAAAAACATAAATAAAAAGAAATCTCATTTATAAGTCTGCAAAATAATCATTTTTTGCATAACTCAAAGATTGAAAACAGGTGCCTCATTTCAAGAACACAGCTGGCATCAAAATATGGGTATGTTTTGTTGAGGCCAATATTATGATCCATTGTCTTGTCTTGATTAGTTCTGTTCTTTGGTATTTGTCTGATCCATTCTAGTATTTTGTGCTCACTCACTTAACACACTTTCAAACATGCTTTACTACTAAATTTGTGTTTGTGTTGTATTATTATTGGTAATGACATTAGAAATTGTAATGCTATGGAGGATCATTCATTGGTATAGGGTAGCTGTCCTTCACTTCCATAGAATGCATAAGGCAGTTGTAACACTCTCCATTCTGCTCACATAATGCATTCATATTTGATTTGATGCCATTATTAGTCCATGAATTTTAATCAAAACAATGATTTCAAAAAGATTATTTGATCAGCTGTGTTTTGTGCTCTCTTTAGAGCACTTTTCCTTTGGCTTTTAATTTACCAATATGTTAGAGACTGCATGTTAAAGGGTAAAAATGAAAAAATTTAAGAAAAAACTTTATTGAAGATGACACATTCCATTACTGTTATCTTCACTCTATGAAAATGATTTTCAGATATAGTTGTGAAGGATGCATTGGGGTTTGATAAGTGTTTCAGCTATGATTTTCAGCTATGAAAATGATTTTCAAAACTTTCCTTACACCCAGCTTTTTAAGTCATGTGGATAGCTACCCACTTAAAATCCTTGATTTAATAAGTGTTTTCAGTAATTGAATTTTGTGTTTATTTGCAAAATCATAAAGAGTGTCATTCTTTAGGACATTTTCTTTTGTTCCTTCATTTGCAACACATACCTTAATGCGTGTCTATTATGAAGCTACTAGTTCCAAACAGATGTGTAGTATAACTAAAATCACGTTTCAGTGGAAGCAAAACCAATTATGATAGAATCTATCAAGAACCCAAACACACACTTAGTAGGGCTTGTCAGAAAACATGGAAGTTACTCTGGTACTATTGTATATTGCTGCTCCAGAGTGCTTTCAAATTTATGATTTGTTGCAGGAGATAAACACCACTGAGCATATTTTGTGAGTGAACTTGTGAGATAAAAACACAATGTAGATGCTATTCTTCAATCGTTTATTTTCTAATTAATTGTTACTAGACTTTTGGCCCGTGCATCGCACGGGTCTGACGTATTGTTTAGTATTCGCATAAATTATTTATAAATCAACACATATTAAATAAACTATCTATCTTATAAAATGTTACCCAATGGCTAAAGTGTTGAGACGTTAAATGAGTGTAAAAAAGAGGTCCATTAACAGAATTATTGTATTGTATCATATGAGGTAGGAAAATAGGATAATTTGTTAAGCAAGGATTGGATCAATAAGAGCGATCTGTTTTTTCAAAAAAAATAGGAGCCATCTATTAACAAAATAGGAGTGATCTCTAATTTCAAAAAAATAGGAGCGAAAATAGGATTGGATTGGATTTAGGAGTGATCTGTTGTTTTTGATTTCAGAAGTATTTGAAAATAACATTTTGATTAAATTAAATAGGATTAATTAAATAGGGGTAATACAGTAAAATTAATCATTGAAGTTAGGTTAAACCTAGGGCAACATTTTGTGTTTGGGTTAACTTAAGGAATAAGAGATGTTCATGCTGAAATCCCCAAAACACCCTCAAAAAGGTTGTAAAAATAGGGTTAATTTGAAATTTTCCTACTAAAATCAAATAGCGGCTGAAACGGCCGCTATCTGCTAGGCTCCACTCCACCACCATAGATGCTGAAACGCTATTTGAATCTGCACCGCTACGATGATTACCGTAGCGGTTCATCGCCGCTAGGCCATGCTTGGCCGTTAGTCTGGCTGCATATACATGTAGGCTTGTTGCCTTCAACTTCGGTTATCTTCCAGGAGGCGACAAAGAAATAATAACAACATCAGAAACAACATTACTGGCATTAGAAGCTACATAGAGAACCTTTAAATATTGAACAATTTCATAGATACTCCCCCAAGAGATTAAATAAAGATAACATTATTCAGTGCAGAATAATATCCTTCAAACTACGATTAATTAATTAATTAATAATAAAACAAAAAAGAAATAGTAGAATTAATTAATGTGAAAAAATAAGAAAGAGAAATGCTTAGGTATTGGTAACTGCCTCCAACTTCCCCTGAATTTTCTGAACCCACAATGAAATCAGTTTTATATATCATAGCTGTACTCTCTCAACAACACTCTACTTTTACACTTCTTTTTCTCATTTCTCTCTCAAAATAAAGTCATACAGAGTCTTTTTTTCCCCCTTCAATCTCTCTCTCAAACCCTCAAACCTAGCAAAGATTCACACATATCTTCTCTAGAAGATTTCTTAATTCTAGCACACTGTCTCAGGTTTCTCTTTCTAGATTTTCTAACTACATTAATTAATTCAAATATTCTCGTACTTGTTTGTCTTTAATTAACTAACTAACCTTTTTTTATGTTTTTTTCTTGCAGATTTTGTTTTTTTGTTAACATGGGAGCACTTAGCACATACTTCAACTATAATTGTTACCCTTATCAACCTATTCAGACTACCAACAACAACTCGGAAATCACCACTTTTCAACATCATGAACAAGAACAACTTGTGCAACAAAACCACTATTTCAATGAAGCTTCTCTTTTAGATGAAAGCTTCATTTTTCAAACTCCTAATTGTTTTTACTCAAATGAGACTTACCCTTGTCAAGATGATCAACTACTTGTTGACTCCACTTTTTCTTCTCAAAATGATGGCTTCGTTTCGATGAATGAAATTTTCCCAAATGACGAAGATTTCATTTTCAACAACTACCAGCTTCCATGTCCAAAACGCCAAAAGCTGTACTATGAGGAGAAAAGAGAAGAGCCACAACAAGAGCTTTTGAACTCAACCAATTTTTTTGTGGATGAGTTTATGACTAACCCTTTTGCTTCCTTTGAGGCAGAAGTAGAACCACCTTTTGCTGCTTCAAAAATTGTTCAATGTGAGAAGCAGGTTACCGAAAGGACTATCTCGTCGCAGAGTATCGCAGCGAGAGAAAGGAGAAGAAAGATAACTGAGAAGACACAAGAGCTAGGGAAGCTGGTTCCTGGTGGACCAAAGATGAACACAGCAGAAATGCTTAATGCTGCTGCTAATTATGTCAAGTTTCTTCAAGCTCAAGTTGGAATGCTTCAACTTATGGAAACATTTAGCAAGGTAACTGTTTTTGTTTTTTTATTGTTGCAATGTTCTTGTATTATTAGAGCTCATAATTTAAGTTAATTGCTTGTTTTCACTTGAGTTTCAATTTCAACTGTTTTGTGTCCTTAGGTCTTATGTAATACTCCAATTGAATTTGCATGTTTTTCTTTTGAATGATGTTTTTTTGCTTTTTATATTATGCTATGCTACTTGATTTAGTTTTTGAGTTTATAATACATACCTAGAGTGTGCTTGTAATCATTTGAGTATATTTTTTTGTTTGATCAAAACAACATTGAGTATGTATATGTCATTAATTGTAGTGTTATTATGTCATGTATTGTTGTAAATATCTAAATGGATATTAATGCTATTGTTTTATCATTTATGTATGTAATGTAATCCATGACTACCTATTGTCTCAATTTTGTCTTTTTTATATTGATTTTTTTCATACCAACTTTTACTCCATGAAAATATTTAGGAATTGTTAGGATTAAGAAAAATGTCTGTTACTGTGTGTTTGAGAGAAGAGAGAGAAAAAAGGGTTAAGGAAACGGTTATTAAGAAGAGGAAATGGTCAATAAAGAGAGAGAGTATTTAGGAACAACAAGTGTATATCAAATTAGCTGGCTATGTAACTGTTTAACAAGGAATTTTCCACTCATTTTTTTTTAATTTAAATATTCTTTATTTTTACTTTCTTTATATTTATTTTCCCAAACACTTGAAAGCATATTAAAAAATTTATCATCCCATGACATGATTAAAAAATTTGTAAAAGCTAAATTCCTAGTGAAACTTTATACAATAAAATTAATTAATGCTTAGAATATTCATTCTCTTTTGTTTATATATATATATATATATATATATATATAGATGATGAATTAAACCCACATATATATCTTATATTTTGCTAATTGATTATTTCAGGAAGAAAAGGAACCTCCTCCAAGTGAAGATCTACACAAACTAATTGTTTCTCCATTTGTTCAAGAGAAATTGTATTCAGAAGAAAAGTGCTTTGTTCCAAAAGAGTTTATCACCACATTGACCAATCATAGTGATGTTCAATCAAAACCTACCATCCTTAAGGGTCTGAAACAGCTTGTTGGAACTGAGATTGAGAAGAAACCAAAGCAAGAATAGTGTTATTTTTTCTCCATTTTTTAGTGCGGCATAATTTACTTCATTTTTCATTAATAAATATGGCTCTCTACTCATGAGCCTAGCTTAGATTCAATTTTTTTGTACTTTTTTTGCATTCAATTTCTTGTAGCTCATTTTGCTTTAATGAGGAACCATTTATTTATTAAATTATTTATTGTTTCATGGATTATTTTAATCATTTGTATGGTTAAGTCATGCTGCAGGTATCATAGTCTACTAATTTATGATCTTATTTTTTATAATCACATGATCTTATTTTCAGCTTTAAGTATCTCACATTTTTCAGCTTTAAGCACCTCACCTTGTCATGTGTGGCCCTAATCTCTCATTAATTAGGATCATTCATTAATATCTAGTACTAAAATTTATTTATACAATTTTACTCAATCGGTAAGATAGTTCTTTAAGGTGAAGATAATTTTGTTACTTAATTAGAATAACAAACTGAAACCAAAGTTTTTATTTCCTGGATTTAAAGTTTGAAGTTTCAACCTTAATTGTTCTTAAGAGGAAGGTTTGAAACTTAATGGAAACTACTAAAATTCAATATATGTTTCAAGAGTGGTTATTATTTGCTTGGGATTTTGCTCAAGAAAATTCTGCGGTGAAAAAAGAAGAGAAATGTTATGCATGGAATTAAAATATGTGAACCCATATTGAGTTTGATTTATCAAAATTCTTACTCCATGTACTAGAATTTAAAACTACTGTATGATTTGTCATACTCATATGCCAACGTGAATATTTAATTAAATATTTTTTATTGCCAAAACATCATGTTCAAGATGATGTAAAACTTTTTTTGGATGTGTATCGATCCAATCAAATTACACTAAAGTGTCATTTTTATATATTAGTTCATAAAATAATTATATTATCGGTGTATACAAATTAAAAATTTAATACTATAAGAATAAGAATGAGAATTAGAATATTCGGGGACTGAGTTTCAAAGTCACTAGGTTTATCAAAAGAAAAAGAAATATATATCACTAGTATTGCTGAAAAAGAACTTAGAAGAGTTTTCTAATATCCCTGACTAAGATTTAGTCCAAAATTATATCCCTAACTATAACATATATTCTGCATGTATGTTTTCTTGAATTTTACCACTTCACTCAATTATTTTTTGAATATGCTCTTCGTTCAATTATTACTCATATGCATTTTTTTAAGGAATTTGCTCATATACACATGTATATATGTTTCTATTCATCGTGCCTTCTTTTATTTGTATGAGTAATTAAGAAATTGTTAAAAAAAAAATTAGAATATGATATAAGAGAAAGAAACAAGTCACCCAAAATTTTCCCTCAAAAAAGAAAGTCACCCAAAATTTGAGAAAGAAATTAGAGAAAATATATTATTTACAAAAATGTTTTTTTACACTAACAATTTTCTGTTTTTATAGTGATGAATCACCAAGAAAACAGTTATTAATATGAATACTTGGTCCAATACACAGGATTTTCGGAAAAAGAATATTGTAAATGAAATGAGCTGGTTTCTTTTTCCTAGTAAAAAGGAATGACTTCACAATTTCGTTTGTTTTCTTTTCCATTTTGCACAATCCTTTCTTTTAATTAAAAAATAAATGAAAAACATCATGAACAGTGAAATGTGAAGATATAATTAAGATCTTTGACACGTTCTTGATCTTATTTAATTACAATCCTAGTTATTCTCATCCAATTCTCTTATCATACCGTAAGTTCAGGTGGGTTGATGCGTATGAACCGGTCTACAAGAATGTGAAAAAGGAAATCAACACATTAAACACAAGTGAAATGTGAAAATGTACCAAGTTGTAAAAGAGGTGAGGTGGAATGAAACTTTTTTTTTTAGGGTACGTGGAATGGAACTTGTAGCAGTTATTTATCAAGTACATAGAAAGTCACAAACTATTTTTAACTAAATATTTTTATATTATTTTGAAGAAAAAAACCGTTGCATTTTCAACATATATTGTGAGAGATGTAGGCTCGTTGGAGCACCCAAAATTTGCTAGTGTAATATAGCAGTTAGAATAGAAAGGGGTGCTGAGTATGTATAAAGTATAACCTACAAATATATAAATAAATAACAATCAGCCATTTAAGTTACAAAAGATATCAATGACCAACATTTATAGACTGAGATGTAACATATTTTCCATGTCTCATTTTAAATGAAAAATTAAGTACAATTATGTTGTCAAATAAAGTCAAAATTAAGGTAAAATTTCACAAATAAGCTTCTCCACTTTCAATGCAAGTACACTTGACATTAGATTTTCCTTTTATCATTGATTTTAATTTAAAAAAACCACAACCTCCTTAACAATCCTATCGTTATTTTTATAAGACACATGACAGGATTTACTATTAGTATTGTTGTTGGAGATGAAAATATCCCAATTTAATCACAATTAATCCAAAACAATAATATAAAGCAAAGATGCAGGGATAAATTAGGTGAGCTCAGAATCTTTGGAAAGTAGATATAGCCTTTTGTCATTCAAATACTTTTTGGTGGCTCTATTGCGTTTGTGCGGCGGTGTCAACAGGTGTTTCAGGATGTGCTCCCCATTCAGTCCATGATCCATCATAAACCGGAACATCGGTCTTTCCAAGACGATGAAGACCCTGTAACAAAAAAAAAGTCAAAATCAAAATGTAAAATAACGAAATTTCCCAATATATCAAAGTATTTACACAGTAAGCACTTGTGTGAATGTTCGAGTGGATTTATGAAAACAAGTTATGACATGTTCATAAGCTGTTTTCAGCTTATTTCCATAACGTTTCCAAGAAAGCTTATGAAAATTGCTTATAGTTTATATGAAAACAATTTGACTTTATTTTATCTTGTGTAACCAAAATAGCTTATTCATATGCGCTTATGCTATAAACTGCAAATTAAGTTGTTTATCCAAACAGGCCCAACCACAGATTAACGATTTACAATTTCCTATGGAAAAGATTAGGGAAGAGACGGAGATACCAGTGCAAGAATGCATGCAGTTACTCCAGTTCCACACGAAGTCACAACCGGGCTTTCCAAAGAGATACCTGCAAGTCAAAGGGAACATGTGACGGTAGAATTCGGGAACTAAATGACTCAGCAATATTAAAATCCATAGAAAGATGTTCAAACCTTCTTGATCAAACCGATTCTTAAGCTCGTCCGCTGGTAACAATGTTTGTGAACCATCTAACATCTACAGGTAAAAGACGTTTGGCATTGATAAAATAGTCTGGCAATCACATACACGCATAATGTAACAATATACTGAAGAGTTCTTAATAACAATAACGATATCGGACTGGTTAATACAACTCGATCAGAACTGAGATAAGAATGCATGATTTTTATCGATATAATAGACCTGACCATATGGTGTACCTGAGAAAAGGGAATGCATTTGCTGCCAGGTACATGACCACTCCTGATTCCCTTTCTGGGCTCTGGAGCAATTCCATCAAACCTGTCAAAGGATAAAATCTTCAGAAATCCAAGAACCATATATCTAAAACGAAATTGAGTCCGAAATTGAAAAACACATTTTTCATGGCCAGAATCAGTCTACAAGTAAGGTTCTCGCCTTCTCGGTGATCCTTTCTCCTAACAGAATTCATGATACCCTATTCACTCTTCCTTATTCCTTATGTAATTAACTCCCTAAAAAAGATTATTTCCCTCTCTCTCTTGCCAAGCCAGCCTTCCCACTACTCTAAAACTGTTTTCTATGATGCACTAGCACGAACACCAGACACGAAAGTGACACGTAGACACCGATAATGACTTAAGAAAGTAGAAATGATTGTATGTGATTACAACTTGCAAGTGTCACTGTCGTGTTGATGTCCATTGTCCAACAATACCAACACGTGTCAGACATGCCTTCAATCTAAAGTTTTGTTGTTCTAAAGACTGTTTCCTATAGTAGACTTGCCATATTTTGGGCCTGCCCTCCACATTAGGAGCCACTTGGACCAGTTCATTTACACGGTCCCTGTCATCTAGTGTGAGCACAACCCTTCACAGTTTCACAGTTCATGCACGCACCTCATAGCTCACAGCACTCTGATCCTGTGTGCTGTCACAATTCACTGCTCTTTTTTTCTATTAACTTGACCATCATAGTTTTTTCTATTGGTTACATAACTTATTAAGATTTGGTGTTGCACTGTTTTCTCGTATGCTCATCATTGACTTTTTTCGTCATTTGATTTCCTTCTTGATTACACCTTAGATTGACAGTGGTTACTTGTATAGATTATTACTTTTGAGTATCAATCCTGAAAATGTCTCAATTTTGGATTTTTTATTTTTATTTTTTAGGACCACTATCAATGGTAAAACATTGCCATTAATGGTGGATAGCAGGTTATGGCAGCCAGCCAAAAATCCACCATTGGCATTACAGCTTATCGTGGCCATAATAGGTGTTGCAGCTTATGGCAGCAGGCACAAAAGGTGCAGTCATGTAGCACCATGTCACCGCCATGGTGGCAATTTGACAGCACTTATTGTATATATATAGTATAAATTAGTAATCTGTATAACTATATTTTCAGGGGGATGTATCAAGTGAGGGAGTTGTTATAGTGAGAGATGAGGAGTAATTAACAGCCATCCGATTAAAACCAACGGTTAAGATTATTTTTAGCTTTAATCAATTGAAACCATGTGATTAATTTCCTCTTCTTCTCTAGCGGCGCTTCTCTTTCTCCTTTGCATCTTTCCTTCTTCTAGAGTCAAACGTATAGAAGATAAACAAAGACATACCATGAGTGTTTCTGTTCTTACTCCCAAAGAATTGTGTTTTCCAGTTTTGTACCATTTATGCAGCAATAGATTCGCAGTTAAAGACAACTAACGTAAGAAGCATTGTTGTCAATTTCTTTCCAAACAAAAATCAAATTAAAGACAAAAACTTTTAAGAAAATCAACCATAAAGCTTAGATATTCAACAATGGAGGGGGGATTTGCTATTCATGCTTTTCAATCGAACAGTTCTCATAAATTTTTTTCTTTGTAATTTCATAAATTAATTTAATTCCTTAAAATATAGGTTGAAAAATTGGAATCTAAAAGTAGAAACAGAAGAATTTCAAATCTGCAATGGTTAATTTTGATTGGGCATCGCTGGGTACACAAACTGGTGTGGATAATGAAACGTGAAGGTCTGAGAGAGAAGACAACCAGTGTTATTGTAATGCGCATAGCATAATTGTAAGTGTATGTAATTTAATCAGGACCTCTTATTTTGATCAGATGGCTTATATTTGTTCCTCTCGCCTCTCATAATAAGGCACTCCTCTCATTTGATATGTCCTCATATTTTCAGTATACCAACCATCTTGTTATAGCATTTCCGGATTGATAACTAAGTTGCATGTTAATCGTATATGATGTCAAAGCATAAAACTAAGAGGGAATGTAGATCACCTGGGCTTTCCTCGAGCATCTACGTGTTGGTGAGATTTTTCCTCTATATTTTTTGTTACCTATTAGGAAAAGGAAACAGAGAAAAAATAAGGTAGCATTCAACAAACAATACATCTACATAACTGATTGATATTCTTGAACCACCAACATTGTCAATATAATTCAATCAATTGCTGAAGTGATTGAAACAGGATTAACAGCCGCATTATGAAAACGGAACTTATTCTACCACAATACAGTTACTTCTTCAGCAATCAAAAGACATACATATTCATAAATTACATTTGAAATAACACTAGCAATGCAACCAACCTGTTCCAGGTTCCAAACAAGATGTGGCTGAAATTTAGTCTCAAATGTGATTGGACCAACCTGAAAAACAAAAAATGTACATGCAAGAAGCAACACGTTAACTTATAAAATAAAAATGCCAAGTGCAACTCCAAGTAAAGGAAAAATAGATCATGAAAAAAAAAAGATGGGTAGTTCCCAAACTCACTGCTTGTCCCTGATATACTTTCTCTATTGCCTCGCTTGCAGCACTGGCTTTAAGAATAGCATCACTTGAAGCACTAGATTCAACATCATAACCAGATGCACGCCATCTTGGCAGGCCACCATCCAAGACCCAAACTCTGTCATGCCCAAACACTCGGAACATCCTGTTAATCAGTGAACAAAAACAAAGGTATTAATGAAACTACAAAGAAAATTCAGCAAGATTACAGTCCAATATTATATATTGTTTTTCTGTTTTTACACCACACCGTGGCTTACCACCAAACACGAGCTGCACTAAATATTCCTTTGCCATCATAAACAACTAAGTCATCTTTGTTCTGTATGCCAAGAGCAGAAACAGCAGCAGCAAAAGCTTCCTCTGATGGCAACATGTGTGGCAACTGATCAATGAATAAGGTTCAGCATTCACAATTTCACATATTAACCAAGAACAATCTATAAAATAATCAGATAACTATTAAGAATGCTCACATAACAAATAAACAACACTCTTAAATCTTAAACTGCTATCCTTCTAAAGGAAACAGGACTATCAGTCATCATTCTTTTATACACTCCCTGAAATTGAAAAATGTTCTTGAGACTTCCCTAGCAGCAAGGTGAATAAATAATTAAGTATTTGCTTAAATTGTTTTACTTCATCTGCTTGCTATTTTTATTCTTATCATCTGAGCTAGGGTTTCATGAAAGAAAACGTAAACTGAGTTTTATCTAAATTATGCTACTGCATTTATTGCTCTGAGTATAATATCGCTGACATAATCGTCTAGGTAAGTGTATGCTCTAGCATTTATAAATAGTATGATTGATTAGAAGATTACTAAGAAGATATGAAAACAAGAATCTGATATAAGAACTGTGTCAACAAAAAGGTATAAAAAAACATCAAAATAATAAAATGGAGATAAGCTCACATTTGTAGTTCGATCTGCTATTCCATCTACATCAAAGAAAAGGGCCCCAGGAATGTGAGCAACCTGTCGCACATGATATTACACAAAAGGAACATTAATTAAAAATGAAGTACGTGTAAGAGAACATATTGAGGCAATGCCATATATCATCCAATTGTTCAGAACTTTAATGTCAATACCTGATACTCCTGAATTGGATTCCTCTGCTCATCCGGCATGTACCAGGATGCATCCACCACCTGCATAGAATAGACAACATAAGTATTAATGATCTAGAAATAAATCATACTAAATTTACGCCAATTACAGCAAGTTGACCGTATGACTGTTTTATAAGCATATAGACAAAAACAAAGTTTACAAGCTATGTAGCACCAACCCTTTAAGTTCAAGGCATAGTCACGTAATTCATGGAACTCTTAGGAACCGGTTCGCGGGTCTTTTTCGAACCGGTTCGCAAAAATTCGTGAGGAATTCTCACTAATTGGGGTACCCAGCGAACCAACCTCATACATACTAGAATAAACGAGAAGTAAATATTTAAACTAATTTCATTTGGCATGGGAAGTGAAAAGTCACGGTCACTATTACCAAAAATATAAATACCAGAGAAAATGAAAAATAAATATAAATATTTGAACTGATTCCAATTAGAATGGGAAGTGATAAGTCACTGGCTCCCAACTGTACAGCAACATGTGTGGCTTTCAGTACACTGAAGTATCAGGTGTATGCTCCTCTATAAACTTTTCCTGTCAATGTTTTACTATATGACAGATGTAGGACATTTTCAGCTACTATATTTCTATCTTTGACAAATACTTAATATTTTCACAAGTATTACGAACCGACGCATGCCGAAGCTCTATACCCCCATATGCACCGAATTATTTTCATGTCACGTACCGCAAACCCGTACCCGTACCGCGTATCAACGCGAATTGCATATTATGTGACTATGGTTCAAGGTTTGTCTGAGTGTCCAACATGTGTCAATGTCCGAGACGTGTCAGTGTCTGAGACTCGTACTGGTTACACTCAATCTTTTCCACTTTCTCAAATTATAATCGGTGTCTGTGTTAATGTCAGTATTGCATCCAATGTCCACGTCGTGTCTGTGTCGGTGCTTCATGGATTACAAGTTGGCAGCACTAAATGGCAGGAAGTGCTGGCTTTGCAAATTTTGCTAGATGTTACTAATGCACTCATATTCTTGAAATAATGAGATTCACTAACATGATATATATTATATGCTGATTGAACAAGTGTCCAGATCTATAATTACCAAGTAAGTGATCAAAAGAACAGGGCTTTATGGTTAAATCATATACATAGCACAACAATAGCAGAGTTCTGTCATTAAATAATAAAAGATCTCAATCGGAATTTCATTTTCCCAAATCTGATCAAATTAGCAAACCTAACTATTTATGGGAGATTGTTGGTAAAAACTCTCGGCTTCTACCTTTTCATTAATGTAAACAAAATTGCATTCAGAATTCAATAAATAACTTTCAGGCATATGTGCAATGTTCCACAATCAATAAAAAAATAGCATAAATAACAAATTTTTAATTTACAAATGCTAAGAATAAAAACTAAGGGTGCTATTTATGCACCAATAAAAGCATTAAGGAAAATACCTTAATATCAGGCTCCTTCAGGTTATCATAAAGCCAATCCACAGAAACAACTGGCTCATTTGAAGGTGCAGACCGTGTTGAATATGTAGCTCTTCTGCTAACTATTGACGAAGCCATACAAGGAGACCAACCAGTCGACTTGGTATTTACGGTTGTAGAGGTTGGAACAGCTCGTATAGAGAACAGCCGCTTCTGCATGTCGAAGAGAAATTATACAATATGATTGTGTCAAAAGAACAAACAAAAAAGCTTGAGATCAATAAGACGATAACTTTATGGTTAAACAAAGGAACAGGAGAATAGACTGCAAAAGAAAAAGTTCTCTGGTTCACAATAACAAATTGAATGAAACAGTTTTCACTTGCTTCTACCAAATTTTTACACACAAAAGTAGCATCACGTCTGGTACTTACACCCTAAAAATAAATATTCCAGTGTTGTCAATCGAGACTTTGTGGAAAACAGCTGTAAAATTCTGCTATGTTGTAGCCACTATTTGACAACACTTTGTACTAAATCGCATATCACGAAACAATAGCAGTTTATTCAAATTCCGCTACACTATTGCCGCTATTTGACAGCACTAAAATATTCAACTGCAAACAACTGTATCTCAGAGGCTAACCACCACTTTTGTACAATATGATTGTATCAAAAGAACAAACAGAAACCAAAGGGCAGCTTGAGATCAATAAGGAACAAGAGTATAGAGTGCAAAAGAAAAAGTTCTCTGGTTCATAATAACAAATTGAACGAAAAACTTTTCACTTGCTTCTACCAAACTTTCACACACAAAAGTAGCATCACGTCTGGTATTTACACCCTAAAAAAATATTCCAGCGTTGTCAATCACGGATTGTGGAAAACTTCAGTTAAATTGTGCTATGCCGTAGCTGCTATTCGACAACACTTTGCACTAGATTGTGTATCACGAAACAATAGTGGTTTGTTCAAATTCTACTACATTATAGCCGCTATTTGACAGCACTAAAATATTCAATTGCAAACAACTGTATCAGAGGCTAACCACCACTTTTATCAAATAATCAACAATTCACTCATAAAACCAATACAAAGTTGGATTCATTATATTAACAGTTCATAAGTGAGCCTGCAAACTCTGAAGCACGGACGCTTCTTAGGTTAGGCATGTCCCTGTGTATGACACCAACACATGTGTTTACATTCAATAAATTCATTTTCTCAAATTATTAACGGTGTCAACATATTCGTGTCAGTGTCGTGTCTGGTGTCCGTGTTTCTGCTTTGTAGCTTACAAAAACTAATAATTGTAGTATTCTCACTGATGACAAACTAGTATCATCGTTAGAACTAATCCCCCACCAGATATTTCACTCAACTCAGCTGTATTAACAATGTCCTTTCCTTGGAAACAAGCATGCAAAACACCGAACAATCCATATAACCAATAACAAATGTATTACAAACTTGTTTTTATGCCACTACTAGTACTAGTGTGTTAATAAACTTGGTTCAACACCAAAGACACAAAAATTGCCACAAAACTAAGTCAAACCTCCGTAGCACCGATACTTCTGATGGAAGACATATCCAGTGTCCAACACTGACACATGTGATAACGTTCAATTAATTCAATTTTTTTAATTTGTTTACCGAGTGTTGTATCAGTGCCTCGTAGAGTCAAACAAGTATATCATCACTCAACTGATCAATCAAAAACCAAAAACACAAAATACACAATCTGGGCCACCTTATATTTCAATTCCAACACTTAAAAATCAAAACTTTACAACCAAAGAAAAAAACCCAAAATCTATAAACCCACAAAATTGAAGTAAAAAAAACAATACCCAGATGAAAAAGCGATTCTTACTTACATTGAAGAAAGAAGAGAGAATTGGTGGGTTGTGAGAGAAAAAGGAAGAAGTGTGAATCGAGCGAGGGCGTAAAAGAATCTTTGTGAAAAGGGACGAAGCCATTAAAAGGAGTGGCCTCGGATAACTCGAACAAGAGTCGCAGGTTGTTCCAAAATCGAAATTTTAATTAAAAATTAAAAATCAAAACAAGCATCAATTAGTGAGAGTGTGTGTGATGTGATGCAGCTAAGGGGTCACTGTTTTTGTTTTGTCAACGTTTTTAAGTGTAACGTTTTGCAGAAGTTATAGTATTTTGATTTTGATTCGAGTGAATAGACAAATTCATCCTTAAATTTGTAATGATTAATCAATTTAGTTCCCTAATTTCACAAAATTATTAGTCTTGAATTTAACATTTATCAAATTCATTCGTCTCAATCTCAACGTTAAGAATGATGATATGTCAATCGGCATGATGTGTTACGCTATCCACATGTCATCCGCGTGTACAATGATCGAATTGTATGACGTTTCACTTTTCACTTTTAATTTTTTAGTTTTTTTCTTTTATTCATCCTTCTATCCTCACATTTAATTCATATTAAACGAGTCCCTGACTTTTCTCCTTACTGCTAAAATCATTGTTATCTTCATCTCTCCTAAAGCTTTGATTCCATCATCATCGATCATCTTTTAAAATGCCGTTTTGAAGGAAGACTTCATTGTCAATGAAGGTAAACTCTTTCTTGCTCGTTTTTCCATTCATGATTGTTCATTATTTCCATTGTTTGTGACCTTTTTTTTTCATTTTCGTTTTTCATTTTTATCCATTCATTTTCTTCTTTAACCTTCGGTTGATGTTTGATTTGTTGATCACACAGTCACACATTTACTAGGGTTTGAATTAATTTTAGGGTTTTCAGTTTATAACTTAAAAATTTGTTGTTTTTCATTTTAGTTACTAAAATTGATGAACATGAGATAAGTCGTGAAGGAATTAGTGGTTGATTAACACAATTACTAAAAAGGGTACATTTTGTATGGTAGTGAATTCTTATTTGCATTGTGGTGTTGTTTTCTTTGCGATTATGACTAACTACTAAATCACGTCATATTGGCAATTTAGGACTACAACATCACATGAAAATAAATTAAAACAATGTGAAATATATTATAATTGAAACCTTATTTCAATATCACATGGATAATAATAATGTTAACTATCGAACATTTTAAAACACGTCAGATGTAAACTGCATTTGTATCTTCTTCTTCTTCATCAGTTAACAATATCTCTAACTCTTTTCTTGAAGTTACTATAAACTTTTGACCCGTGCATATTAAAAATCATTCTAAAATGTCTTTCATGTGCATTTATCCACAAACTTTTTTTAAAAATATTTTTACATTATTAGCATTTCTAAAATAAAATAAAAAACTTAAGTTGAAATAGCATATGATTTAGGGCCTGTTTGTTACGGATTAAAATAAAAGCGATTTTTCGATAAAATAATTTAGAGATTATTTTATAGAGATTTTATGAAAAATCAGAATCTATTTTGTGTTTGTTCACCCTAATAAAAATCACTTTTTTAATAAAAATAATTTAGTTTGTTTTGATACAGCTATATAAAAGTGACTTTTTGTTACATAACTAATTCAATCTTTTGATCCATATTTTCTCTCTCCTCTAAAAAAAATCTATTTTTTTTAGAAGCTGCTCTTAACGGCTTCTCATTTAAAGTTGTTTTTAGATTTTTTTTTTTTAAAGTTGTAACAAACGGATGCAATACTCTAAAAAGTGATTATTTTTTAAAAAAAAATAGATTTTTTTCTTAAAAAAGCTATAACAAACGGGCTCTTATTCAATCAACCAAACTTATGTGCAAATAATATGAAAGTTAATAAAATGATAGATTTGGATGTTGATGTCTATCAAAGTTGATATACGTCAAATCATAAGATTTGGATACGGTATCTATCAAGACTGGTACACGTCTATCGAAACATAATATTTGGATGATGATGTCTATCAAAGTTGGTACAGGCCTATCGAAACATGAGACTTGGATAAGGATGTTTATCAAAGCGGTTACACGTCTACCAAAACATAAGATTTGAATGATAATAGTACCTATTAAAGCCAGTACACGTCTATCGAAACATAAGATTTCGACATATAAATAAGTTAGTAGACCAAAATAAATGAATCTGGTGAATACTATAACTTAAGGTTTCAAGATGTAGAAAATAGATAACAGATTATTCGAACATTACATGTTCACTTTTGTCTTTTTTTTTCTTTCTTTTTTGCTCATACTATATGAAGTAGCTAAGGTAGCTTACAAAGACAATTCATGCAAGAAACCTCGATAATGATTAGATCTTAATAACTAATAATCAAGTGCTTCTATATTGCATCTATTTGGATATTTGCCAAAAGATTTAAGTAATAAGCATGCCTAGCTTACAAAGACATTTCTTGAAAGAAACATTGATATGATTATGACCTACCTTAATAGGCGAGTTCAAAAAAATATAGTTTATATGATTTGTTTTGCAAAAAAACCTTGATTTGGTATGTACATGATATTTTTTGAAGAAAGCAATTGAGTGGCTCATTAAACCTTGGATCTTGCAAGAAACTTTGATGTGATTACGACCTACCTAAAATAGTTCCAATAAAAAATTGTTGGAAAATGCTAACTTTTTATTTTGTTTTGGTCATGCCTATTTCTTCCGGAGTAAATTAAAATTTATAGTTAAAATATATTTTTGATTTTAATTTTTGTTTTCTGCAATCCCTTTTAAATGTTAATCTATAAAATTAGATTAAAGTGTGACAATGTTACCAAAGTGCTAGTTTGAGACTCTGCTTTGATGCAGGCCCAATGCTGCTTTTTCCTGTTTAAAGGGATTGATGCCAAATTGTGTCACTTTCATGCTAATACCAAAAGGAGAAGGCATAGAAAAAATGGTTTTGTTGCATAACTCCATAAGGAAAAATAGTACCTATATTTTGTCCAAAGTGGTTTTTTCGTATTCTACAATTGTTTTGCTTTTTAATTTGAGCTAGTAACATTATTTGAAAGATGAAATATTCAGAAGATGGGATAAAAGAAAATTTGCATTTTGACAAAAATGGAGGAGTTCACGCGTCCTTTTTTTTTGGCCAGAGCAAATGTTTGGTCTAAACTAATCACTACCACATATAACCTCAAAAAAAAAAAATGGGAGTAAAAGTTCAATTTAACCTCTCCCAATTTATTTGGGCCGATTTAGTTTATGTTTATTATTTCTTTAAAGAAACTAAAAAAAATATATCAGAAAACATTGAGACCTTGTACAAAAAATAAAATAAAAAATGAGACCATTTAAGTATAAAATGTGCCTCAAATTGGTTCAACAAAGTAAAATATATACATATGCAGGTGCAAAAAACAACAAGTCAACAAAACGGTTTAAGCTACCGGATGGACCAACCAAGAATTAAAATCCAAAAAATAAGCTCCGCTTTGACATTTCAGAATTGTTAAAAAAAAAAATGAGAGTTTCGCTTCTTTCAAAGATTTAGTCCATTATATAAAAAATTTAAAGACTACATTAAATATTTTTTTTTTGTCAGAAACTAATCAAGCGATGGGAAAACTCCAAGGATTTGGTAGGTAAAATGATAGACCTTAAACCTGACACTCTCGGGTTCAAGCATTACCCACTGGCGGAGCCAGAAAAAATAGGTTGGGTGGGCTACTAAAACAAACTATAAACAATAATATGTAAACAAATTATCTAGTTTACTAATGCTATAAGCCTTAAGCACGAAGTTGAAATTACAAAGTTTGACTAAAAAGTTCGGGTAGATGCTTTAAAAAAAAAACAAATCACCTAGTTTACTAATGCTATAAATTATGAATATTTTTTTTATAATACAACTCTTAATTGAGGGAATTTTCATTTGACAAGACAATATCAAAGAGATTTGAAACCCCAAAAAAATAGAAGATATGTAAATCTCCGATAACCAGCAAAGTATAAGCATGAAAAAAATCACATATGTCACTTTTGGAACCACCGAAAATCTGAACTGTTGAAAAATTGTTTAAAACTCACAAAATAAACCCATGATTTTTAACTTTTACAGGTGAGCCACTAAACCAATTAGTACGAATTTAGATATGTCGGACACTAAAATCATAGCAAAATTGTTTAAAATCTCGCAAAGTTGACATATGGTCGTTAGTTTTCTAATTTTTCCGGGTGGGCCGTGGCCCACCCCAGCCCATGAAGGGCTCCGCCAGTGAGCATCACTAGTATCTTTGAAGGAAGACAAACGAAAATACACTTACATAAATGATTTTGTATATTTAGATCTTCTCTATCTTGGACTAAAACACCATCATCTTAACTAGTGGTATTCAAATTCAAAATGATCCAAATTAAACCTCATTTAATTGGGTTGAATTGACTATTTTAAAAGAATCATTCAAACTAAATCATATACTGTATAATTTTTATTTTAAATCGATTATTTTTATTTTTTATCAAAACCGCATCACTAACACCCATGCTTTCTATGGAATTGTTTGGAAATAAAAAGTTGGAGTTAGCAAGAATTTGTTGACAAAAAGTAAGAGTTCATTAAATGCAATGCAGTTATTACTATAATTAAAGTTGTCGTTTGATTCCTCTAAAATGAAAAAAGAATTGTCGTTTTGTGCATTGATACTTAACACATACTACGCTGAAGACGCGGTGAGTGGCGCCATATTACAATGCCAACTTCTTCTTCTCTCAACAATAACAAGAAAATCAAGAAGAAAATTAGCGCGGATTAGAAGGTATTTTGCCATTTCCATTCCATATTTCTACAATATCATCTCTCTTTTCACCTCACAAAATGTTGTTTTTAACTGTTAAAACCAACTTTGTGCTGTGTAAATCTATGATTATTTACGTGATTTTTACTTAATTAGGGTTTCAATCAACTTACTTTCTAGGTTCATGTATATTTTAATGTGCGGTGTGTGTGCTATTAACAAAATGGAGTTGAGCTTATAATAGCATATGAATGTAAGAATGGTGGGAAAGGTTATCAGGGAAATGGAGCGGGATGGTGACGTTGAGTAGCGGGGATAAAGGCTTGACGGTTGGGTTTCTATGGGTCAGTGAATGTGTTCATAACTATGTAGCACCGACACTTTTTGATTGAAGGTGTGTCTGGTGTTTGACATGTGCCTGTGTCTGAGACCAACACATGTGAATCGTGATTGCATTTGCAATTTTTTTTAAGCAAAAGAAGATAATATAAATAAAAATGAGATAGGGGGGACATAAAACCTGAGCCAGGATAAAACAAATCAAACGGACCTACCCTAATATATTCTAACACAAATTCACTAATCACATGCACAACCTAGCAAACCCGCGTACGGGCGTAAAGCCAAGTTAAAAAAAAATATGAAGAGTGTCGATATGTCAGTGTTGTGTCTGGTGTCTGTGTCAGTGTTTCATAGGTTCATAATAAGTTTGATATGGTTAGTGGAGTTTGTAATGCGTGCTAAAGGGTCAGTGGCCTGTGGTGTCAACAGGAATGGTGAAGAGGAGGTGTTGGTTTCAAGAGGATGGGTACAAGTTAGTTACCGGTGGTTGTTTTGTTTGTCAGTGAAGGATGATGGAGGAGGAGGTAGTGACTGTGAAGGTCTAAGGAGGTTTGGTTGCTCTCCTGTGGTGGTTTATGGTGTTGCATGTTTTGTTGCTATTCTAATGTTGAGTGTGTGATGTAGAGAATGCAGGGAATTGAGTCCCTTTAGTGATGCATATAGCTCAACCCCTGCTTCCAATTCTGAGTGCACAAAACTCATACCTTAGGGTAGTTTGAAGTATAGATCACACTACACTCCTCATAAATGTATTATAATATGAAATGCATATGTATAACATCCACTATTTGTTTCTTGAAATAAGTTTGACCCTTGTATTTGAAAGTTGCTTGTTTATGTGCTAATTTTTTAGTAGTATTATGTAGTAGGATTAAGGATTTTTTATGGCAATTCTAATCTACGAAGTTTTTATGTGCAGAGTGACACCATTTTGCAATGCCCAGTTCTGAGTGAGTACTTACTTCTCAACTTCTTTCATCTTTTCTTTCTCTCTTATTATCGCTTTTTTAGGTTTTTTCTCTCTCTCTCTCTCTGTTTGATTCCTCAGAAAATCCACAATAACAGGACAATCAAACGGAAAATCAGGGCTCAAACCGCAGTTTAAAAGGTTTCTCATTATTTTTTCATTTCCACTCCAAATTTGTAGTATCTGATCTGTATTTGCACTTTTTAATATCTTTATAACTACTACGATTGAGAAATTGTAAAATTGTAAATGGATTCTTGTTAGAATCAGCATTTTTTTTTACTTTAACCTGTTATTTCTTAATTTGTGCTGTGTAATCTATGGTTGTTTATGCTTTATATATAATGAGTTATTTTAACCTGTTATTTCTTTTTGTTAGAATTAGGTTTTTGAACTGTATTTATGTAGAATTAGTGTTTTGAACTTGATGGTTCATGTATACAATGAGTTATTGCATCTTAGTGTAACTATTAATGTGTTGTGTAGAAGGAACAATTAATTTGTGGGTGGTGCTATTAACAAAATGGAGTCATAACTTATAATAGCATATCCAGTTTATAGATTTGTAATGAATCATATGAATGGTGGTATTCTAATTAGGGGTGGTGGGAAGGTAGTAATGGGTGGTGGGTGAGGCTGTGAGGGAAATGGAGCGGGATGTGGAAGTTTAGTAGCGGAGACACCGGTTTCATGGCGGGTTAAGGGAATGTGTTCACAATAGTTTTGATGTGGTTAGTGGACTTTGTTTGCAGTGGTGGCTAAAGGCGGTGTACTTGGGTTAATGTTATGTAATGTAGAAGAGTAGCGGATTATGGTGTGAATGAGAATGGTGAACGAGAGTTACTGGCTTCAAGAGGAAGGGTACTAGTAAGTTTCTGGTTGTGGTTTGGTTTCTCGATGAAGGATGATGATGGTAGTAGTGACCGTGGAGGTCTAAGGTTGGTATGCTGTGATGGTTTATGGTGTTTCCTTTTTAGGGCTATTTTGATGATGAGTGTCAGATATAGAGAATGGGTTTTCTTCCTAATAGTGCAGTGATCAAAATCTGGCAGGGTCCCGAGTCCCTTTAGTGATGCATGAAGCTCAACCCCTATTTCTAATTTCAAGTGCAGAAAACTCAAATCTTGGGGAAGTTTTGAAGTATGGATTACACTACACTTCACAAGTGTACTATAATATGTAATGCATATGTATAACATTCACTATTTGCTTCTTGAATTGAACTTGGCCCTTGTAATTGAAATTTGCTTGTCCGTGTGCTAATTTTTCAATAATATTACATAGTAAGTGTAAGGATTTTAAGTAAGTTCTAACCTACACAGTTTTTTTTGTTAGAACGAAAATGGACGCCGGAGATTCGTGCAATAATAAGGCGTCTGGAATTTTTCCTGAGCATGGTGCCATCTTCATGTCCAATAGAAGTACTTTGAAAGAATGCTTTGAGAGGAGTTTGTTTGGGCTACCAGGTAGTTTTTCTGATTTTGTTAAAAACGTCAAGGCAGGAATTATTTTGTTCCTTTTCGAATTTGAAGAGAGGAAACTTCATGGGGTTTTTGAAGCGATAACAGATGGTGGCATGAATATTGCTCCTCAGGCATATGTTTCATCTGGAAAGCAGTTCCCTCAGGTTGTTATCTTTACTATCATATTATGCTTCCCTTATTTCAATTCAAATTCACACAGATTTGGCATATATTGATTTTTCTATTCTACTTGTGTGTATATTTTGCTTTTCCTATTTCTTTGATAAACTTTTATTTTTAGAATATCATTATTTTTGTGAGTTCTTATGTTTATGGTTTTGACCAGGTTAAATTCACCAGAATCTTGCGCTGCGACCCTCTTTTCGAAAATGAGTTTTGTGATGCTATTCGAGATAATTACTTTACTAAGTACATATTCAACTTTGGTTTGTCTGAAGATCAGGTCTGCTCATTTTCATTATTGCACCATTTTACTTTATCTACAAGCATATGCGGGAGTCTGCATGAATAACCTGCATGATACATAGTTGTTTTATGGTTCCCGATTGTTTGACTGTCAGGTTCAAAGTCTGATGTGGCTATTCAACTCAAGAAAACGTGAAGTTCCACGCTCTCTTCATCAGAAGAAAAGGAAAACAAGAAAGTGGGATTTTCAGATTATTGAAGATGTGCTAAAGAAAGGGAGGGTTACTAACCCTCTGAAAAGGAAGCTCAACGTGAACCATGGAAGTCCAGTAACTGCTGAGCAAGAGGTGGAAAAGCTTTCTCTGTCTCCTGAGTCTTTCAGAAAGGGTGAAAGCATGCATTTGGATGTTGATGCTTATGATCCTGAACACCCTGGCTTCAATCAATCAGTGACATCTGGTTCTCACTCTGCTGCTAGCTATGAATCGCATGAGCTTCCTACATTGCAAAAGAAGAAAGAAAACTTCCATATTTTTGAGGCTAGCTATGAATCACATGAGCTTCCTACATTGCAAAAGAAGAAAGAAAACTTCCATATTTTTGAGGATGATAATGAAGATTTTATACCATTATGTTCAACTGACCATTCTGACCTTGAAGACGGGGAGCTTGGTAATTCTAGCGAGGGTTCAGATGAGGAACAGATAGAGTTAGATATGCTTATTGGGATTGATGATTCTTCTATCCCTGTTCCACGATTTCTGCTGAGTGATAAAGAATCTGACAAGTTAGGTGACTCTTCCTCTGCTGCTGTAAGTGACTTCCAGTCCAAAGATGAAAGTGATCATTTGAATTCCCTTCTCTCAAAGGGTATGTATTGTGACGAGCCCAAAGAAAAAACCAGTGTGTTTTCTCGCTTAAGTTTTTCTTCGAAGGGTGTTGCTTCGAAGAATCAGAATGATGCCAATGGAAAGGACTTGGCGTATAACATGTCAAGAGAAAATAAGCAATATCAATATGAAAGCATTAACGATGTCAGACAACAGAGCAAAAACGGTGCAACGTATAAAAGGGCTAGTGCGTTTCTGCGCTTGACCGGTGCTTCAGATGCTGTTTCTCCACAAGTCCCCTCTATGACAAGACTATATGAAAGAACTGGTGGCTGGAAGAAGGTTTGGTAGAAAAGTAAATTTTCAGAATGTAACTAATCTTTGGTTAAAAGTGGGTCCTTTTATTTGGTACTAATCACATGAAATGCTGGGTTCAGTATATAAACAAGTGGCAGTTTTTCTAAATTTGAGTTACTTTTTAGTTAAGATTAGAAATGAATTTTGATGGGTTAGGTTCTGTTAGGAACCTATCAATGGAATATAGGCTTACCTTGGTACTTATTTGATTTGAGTTCAACTAACTCTATTAATGCACTCCAAATTTTCATGCCATCTTGTTCTTTTTTTTCTTTACTTTTTTTGTTTAATGTTGTTTGTGGTGTGGTGTGCTCAGTTTTATTGTCTGGAACTGGTTTGTTTCTGTCACATTGTTTCACTTGCAACTCCAAAGGATTTAGTGATCCACTTACAAAGCAAGTTTACACACACAGGTATAGGTACTTTTAGTACATTATAGAAATCTCTCTTGGAAGAGTTTATTTATTTATTTATTTTTTTGTTTCGACAATGTATGAATTAAATATGAATTTTACAATTTTCCGTGCTTAAAAACTCATTTAATTCATATTTTGTTAAAAAATTTAATATTTTTTATGGGAAAGATTGTTATAATATTCTAAATATTCATGTAAAAATTTATTCTAAAATATGAAGGATACACATGAGTTGACTTACAAATTAAAACGAAAAGTTGTGACTTAAAATTTATTCTAAAATATGAAGGATGCACATGAGTCCCACATTGAGTAGTTTCTGAAACACAGAAATAAAGCTACCTATAAAACCAAATGTGAAGGAGAGGCATTAGCATGGAACAGAGAATACTTCACTGAGTATCTTAATTGCCAAGGAGTTGTAACCCATTTCATAGTTCGAACTTACGAAATTATTCTCAGTAGCATTGATTTTATCGCACTTCTTGATCAGCCATTCACAAGTCAACATTTGATGTGTGTTTGATTGAAACTGCGATGAAATTCATACTGCTGCAATGAAATCAACGTTTTTTCAAAAGAGCAATGCTTATTTTCTGCCTCTTCTCTACATTTCCACATTTGGGATTAGGGCTAATCTTCTATCTCTTTCATTAGTTTTGCTCCTTATATTTCCATGTGATTGGTTTTATTTAACAAACTTCTATCATTTCTTATGAACCCTAGAGCTTCTCGATATTGAGAACTTCCTTAATTTTGTAGACATTAAGTTGAGTTCATTTCATATGATCTGCATCATCTTTTATACATCACTCTTCCCTATAATTGAAGTATTACTAATACTAACTATCTCTTTTTTTCCGTTTCAGAATTGATGCATTTTGTGAATTTCAGTGCAAACTTTCTGTATTTGATATTGGTTGTTTACTTCTAATGTTTCGAATAATTCCACCATTTTTATAGGCTCATTCATTCTCATAAATTTGATTCTAAGATTCTTATGTGTAATGACTTCACTATTTGGCTCAACAATAATCATGGTTGCAGAATTCTTACGAGTTACCGAATCGATTGGTTATTACTCGCAAATTGTTAGGCGGTACCCTACCTAGTGTAGCGAATGATGTAACTATGCTTGATACATATTAAAGGTTAATAATCGTGTTTTTTAAAATTAGATGTTCACAAGTTATCATTTGATTATTTTTATAGCTTTTCCTATCACTTGCTTGGATTTTTGGTGTATATATCTTTGCAACCATACAAATATGTTTTTTTTTTATTAATTTAAAAAATGAAAAGAAATATGCTACTTTGTTTTGTTCCATCCACCTAACTGTGTTAAAATTTAATGAGATGATTTTCATTTTGGTTCTTAGCTGTTTGTGGCGTGGTCTAGCCAAAGATTTGCATGGTAATTGGTTTATCCAAGGTTTCAATAAGAGGGTCGAATGTTGCAATGTTGTTTGAAAATGAGCTTTGGGCTGTTTGGAAATTCAATGCATTACCAATATACTTGGTTGTTATTTTGTTTTGAATGTGATGTTCAAAGATGATGAGACTTAGTGGTCCTGTTTCTAACTTTTCTCTGAAAACAACAGTTCTGTTTCTGTTTTGAATTGTTATGTTTCTAACTTGCATAACCTTAAATTCTTCATTAATCTTAGAACTCAGTCTTCAACTTGGATAGGAGAAAGCCATCCTCTTCAAAATCATACCACTTTCAATAAAAAGTTCGATCAAACACAGCTCATCCTCCTCTCCTTTAGCCTTTCCAAATATCACATCTCGAAGAGAAGAGACCAAACAACCAGGCACAACAACAGAATTAAGGAACTCTTTTGCGAATTCGGGTATTCCATAATGATTAATGATCAAACAAAGTCGAAATAAGACTCCTCAAGAGCAGAAAAAATAGAACGAAAAAAATATCACTAAACTTTGTATGAATACAATGCAGCAAACTTTGCATTACTACTTTCAGATGATGTTGCTGCAAAAGTTCACTTTACGACAGGACTATATGAAGGAACTGGCGGCTGGAAGAAGGTTAGGTAGAAAAGTAAATTTTCAGAATGTATGTATACTTTAGTAGAAGGTTCCGTTAGGTAACATGCTCTCTTGGATGTGAGTATCAGAAGGAGTATGTATATGAACATTCTTTTACATGCAAAACTAACATGAAGCTTCCACTAGGCCAATTTTGTTGTGTCCTTCCAAGTTTTTGTTAATTCATATGTTCCTATGTACAATAATAATTGCATATTTAAGTGTGAATATTTAGAAGATCGAAATTGTGTGCATGTTTTCTTCTTGTTAGATAAAATACTCAGCTACAACTAAATCCTTATTTCACCAACTCCTAAAGTTATTTTACTTCAATAATTCAATCCATGCCATATTCATACCAAACTCGTAAATCATAATCATAGACCTTCAAATCACAAAAATAGTCCTGCACATATGCTCATTTAAATATATAATGGTAAGCACAATTATCTAATAAGTTTTGGTCTGTCAACTGGTGCAGAAATGCCGATGACCATGTCACAATTTCTGGACCACAACTTTAGGTCTGAAGTCAATGCCAAGCGTGAAGTCGTTCAGCGAGAGTGAAGTCAACTCTATATATATTAGTTTAATCTAGTGCTTTTGGCAGAAACGTTGGTTAGTTCGGTAATCACCTTGCACGTTCATTGGTATCAGCTGCAGCGTGAAAGTGCAATTGACAATTGATCTTGAACAAGTTCATGACGGCGATATGTGTGCTCCAGCTCATAACAGTCTGCACTTGGCACAAGTGGTAAAGTGTATGAGACATTTTCAGTTGTAAATTTCAGTTGGCTTAGACAATAGACATTGGGCCTTGATTGTATGATGTGTTTAGGATGAGCAATGGATGCTTGAGCTGCACGATTAGGTGATGGATAAAAACTTAGGTGTTATTTGTGTTGTTGACCCATCAAAAGAGAGTGTTGCTAGCATTCCTCTTATGCTTATAGTGTATGTGTTGATTTGTGATTTGGAGAATGATAAAACAGAACCTATATATATAGTTTGTCCTTAGCTGACACCTCCAAGTTTCCTACCAAAGTTTAGGCAAGTCCTCAGCGTGCCAATGTGTTTGGGAGTATGGAATATGGATTCACTTTCAATGATACACGCTGTTGATTAAATTGTTTGATTTTTATTTTTTTGAGTTGGATTAAATTGTTTGATGTGTATCAATAATACTAAGATAAAAATAAACCACATAAAGGTGACACATAACTATAGAGGTACTCCTCAAAATAAAAATAAAAATAAAAATATAACTTTGGAGTACCGTGAATGAAATGGTAATAGCAATAGAGAAAATAGACAAGTAACAAAGTCCCACATCGGGTGGTACCATGAAACAAGAAACAAAGTTATCTATAAATTAACATGCAACGAAAAGGCATAAATATGGAATTAACTGTTTTTTTGACATCCACTGTTTCCTAGAAACACATGGAAATGATCAATAAGCCAGCGATAATTAACTACTGCTAGGGTATTTTAGGTTTTTCCATGTGTTTTTAGGGAAGTTTGAATGCCAGAAAAGCAATTTTCAATGAGGTTAGTCTTGCTTTCTCCTCAACATTGTTGAGCCTGCTGATAACGGAGTCATTGATGCACACAGATCAAGCATCCATTGACATCGTTTTCACAAGATCTCAACATTGTTGCAATGCAAGTTAAATTTATCGTTTGGGATGAGGTTGAGTCGTTTTTACCTAAGCCCAGCCGCCGAACAGACGGATTTAGGCATGTCTTTGAAATATGGTGGCATGTCTGTGGGGACTCTTTCAACATCTCATTCTCAAATATATGCTTCGAAATAGCAAAGATGGATTAAATCCTTTTAGTTGATGAGTTTCTTTCTTGGCATGATGAATTGTATGATTTCACTTTCTTGCCATTCTATTTATAAGAGTTATATCTGTTTCAACATTTGATGATTGATATTAAAAGTCAACAATTCATAACTCAAATCTTAGAATCAGGTCTGAACTTAATAAATTTTCCAATAAGTACATGTAGCTTGGATGTGTTTTCAAAATTGAATGCTATGTTTTCCATTCTAGCTTTGTCATCACTTTAATTCTTGCTGTTTATTTCATTTCACTGGGTCGAGTGTTGTTAATGGAAAGTTTCTATTGTTTTGGTGCATTCTCATTTTCTTTAGACGATTGTGCTTCAGAAACTGTAAAATTTAAGCTTACAGTGAACAATTTCAATCCAACAGGAATAGTAACACGGTTTAGAGAGTTAAGCTTTAGATTAATTTCTTTGTATTCAAGATTTTCACATTGTTATGTACTTTTTCGGTGTAATGTAATTACGTAAGTGTCGTCAACCATTTCATAGTTCAAACTTTGTAACTTAATTAAGTGAATTTATGTGTACCAATACGCAAAAAGAACTGCAAATTTTTAGAGGGACTAAAACGAAAAGTTGATATATTTATAAAGATCAAAAACATATTTAACCTTTTAAAAAATGACAAGAACTATGCTCTAGGTTCCCTCCACGGTTAGGTGGAATGCAGAGATGATTTTCATTTTGGTTCTTAGTTGATCTGCTTATGCTGTGGTCTAGCCAATGATTTGCATTGTAACTAGTTTACCAAAGGTTTCCATAAGAGGGTTGAATGTTACAATGTTGTTTGAAAATGTGCTTTATAAACCTATGTTTGGAAATTCAATGAAACTTAAGACTTAAGAGCACTTTGTGTGCTTTATGTTGGATAAGAGTACAAATCCATTGATTGGTTTTCAAATATTTGAGTTCCAGGCATTGGAAAATAACAGAAAATTAATCTGAGGTACTTTTATTAACCAACATACAACAGGAAAATGACATTACCAATGATACTTTGTTATGTTAATATGTATTGATAATGATGGTACAAGATGATGAGATTTAGTGGTTCACTTAAAAAGCAAGTTTACATACATAGGTAGGTCCTGTTTAGAATATTATACAAATCTCTCTTGTAAGAGTTTAATTTTTTATTTTTGTCTTAACACAATTAATGAATGGCTAAAATATCGTTTTGGTCCCTGCAAATATGCTTCGTTTTGGTTTTAGTCCCTGTAAATATTTTTTGTTGTTTTTGGTCCCTGCAAAATATTTTGTTTTTGAAAATAGTCCCTAGAGGGACTATTTTCAAAAGTAAAATATTTTGCAGGACCTTTTCAAAAATCAAAAGATTTTGCAGGGATTATTTTTCTAATAAATGGGTTCAGTCATCATGTGCTACGTGTGAAAATCATCACAAAAATGGGGTCAGGGACCAAAACCAAAACGAGACATATTTGCAGGGACCAAAAACAACAAAAAAAAATTACAGGGACTAAAACCAAAACGAGACATATTTGCAGGGACCAAAACCATATTTTAACCTTAATGAATTAAGTATGAATTTTTAAGTTTTTAGTGCTTAAAAACTCATATTTAATTAAAAATTCAAAAAATTTATGGGAAAGATTGTTATAATATTCTAAATATCTATGTAAATATTCTTTCAAAAATACGAAAGGTACACATGAGTTGACTTAAAAATAGGGACGATAAGTTGTGATGGAAAACATTTGGGGGACCAAAACTTGTTGTAAATTTTTAGAGAGACTAAAATGAAATTTGAGATATTTATAAAGATCAAAAACTTATTCATCCCTTATAATAATTAACTAAATTTGAATTATGTTAAACAATATGCATCAATGTTAATTTAAAGGAATTATAATACTATTTTAATTAACAAGTTAATAATTAGTCTTAAGGAAACTACTTAATAATTATAACTCTTTTTATTAAAAATAGTTATAAAAGAAAAATTTAAGCTTGACGCTAAGATAAACATTAAAAAAACGTTAACGAGTGTCCCACCCTTTAAGAACATTAAATAGTTCCTAAAAAAAACATTAAATGGTAATTTTTTTATAAAAATTTATGTATTAATTGATAATTGAAACATTTAACCTTTTTTTATAAAAAAATAATTAATTTTGAATCCTTAAAGAATAATTTGTGGAGGCTCGTTGGCAAGTCCCAAACAAAGAAAACCAAGTGGTTTCACATGTGAATAGGTAAAAGAAAATAGACATGTCCCACATCGAGTGGTTTCTGAAACAGAGAAATAAAACTATCTATAAAACCAAATGTGAAGGAGAGGCATTAGCATGGAATAGAAGATTCTCATGAGTTTGATTCTAAGATTCTTATGTGTAATGACTTCACTATTTCGCTGAAGAATAATCATGTTTGCAAAATTCTTATGAGTTACTGAATCAATAGGTTATTAGCTGATCTGTTAATTTAAAAAATAAAAAGAATTATGCTACTTTATTCCATCCACCTAACTGTGTTAAATTTTGGTTCTTAGCTGATCTGTTTGTGGTGTGGTCTAGCAAAAGATTTGCATGGTAAATAGTTTATCCAAGGTTTGGGATATGTTTGGAAATTCAATGCATTACTAATATACTTAGTTATGTAATTTTGTTTTGATTATGATGGTCAAAGATGATGAGATTTAGTGGTCTTGTTTTGCAATCCTGTTTGATCATATCACACTAGTTTCTACCTTTCCTGTATGAAGAACATCAGTTCTGTTTCTTTGTTCCTAGATAGATGTTGTTCCGTCCAATTTGTATATCTTTTAAACACGTGTTCTCGCCTTTTAGCTTCTGGTGGCGAATGCAAGGTATTTATATTTTTTTGCATTATTAAGACCTTTTTGCAGTTAATTTTATATTTTTTTTCCCTCTTTTAATCTGACATCCTCAACTACGCAAGGTCAGTAAAATTTGGTTGAAATCTTCCTACTATTTATGTCTGTCAACTATTGCATAAATGTCGACGACCATGTAACAATTTCTGGACACCAACTTCAAGTGTGAAGTCAATCTAATGCTTTTAGCAGAAACGTTGGTTAGTTTGGTAATCACCTTGCGCGTTCATCCTTAACTAATTTTCCTATCACTACCTTTGATTTTGCGGTTAAAATATCTTTGCACTCATACAAACATGTATTTTTATTAGGAATCTAGCAATGAAATATAGATTTACCTTGGTACTTAACAGATTTGCGTTCAACTCACTCTATTAATGCACTCCAACAGTTGCTTGTTTTGGCATAGTTCTTTTATAAATTTTTGTAGGGAACTTGTGGTAATGCTGATGAAGTGATGTGTGTGTGGCTTATGTTCTAGTCTGCATTTCCTTCTGCCAACTTTCCCTTTAATTTTAGGAGTACGGAATATGGATTAATTCACCTTCAAATATAGACGTTGTTGATTAAATTGTTTGATGTGTGTCTTGTTGTACTTGTGTAACAAATGTGAGTTAAAAGTCTCACATATATTGCTTATAAAAGTGGTACAGGTTCGGATACATGATATGATACCCTGAAGTATCGAGTAACGGAGGATATTCTATTCTAATCGTTACGCTATTGCCACATGATATTTATGTATATTGTTTTGAAACGATTATAGTACTAATTAAACAATTTAACAATTACTCTTAACAATTATGATTTTTTATTGAAATTAACACTTTATTTATTCAAATTAACAATTATAAAATAAAAAACTTAGCACAACAAGGCAGAGCAATAATAATACGATACGATAAAACTAACCCACATCCAAGTTGACAGACAAGTATAGAGTACTGCTCAAAATAAAGTAAAAAGATAACTATAGAGTCCCACATCGGGTGTTTTGTGAAATAGAGAAAATGAAGTTTTCTATATAAGTAAGGTTTGACCGGTTAAGTTTTATGATATGTTACAGGACACTTCGCTGAGTAACGAAGTGTTGTCATTCGTTTCATAGTTCATTCTTTATTAAATCTCCATGTTTCCAGTGGTGTTGATTTTATGCTAGAAGTGATTAGCAATGCAAGCAAAACATTCTAATTAATTGATGTTTGCTTTGCAATCAGTCTCTGGGATAAAAACGACACTCCTGCAATGATATCAAATTTATCATAAGCAGCAAAGTAAAGAAATGCTTTCATTTTCTGCCTCTTCATTTCCACATTTATCCACTCACTTGTTTTTATCATTACCCTCTGTAAAATTTATTCAAAGCAAACACACATAACAATTAGGGTTCCGACTGCGGATCTCTTTCTACTTCAAATTTGAAGAACCTGATCTGTATTTGCAAGTTCAAAAATGTTTGTTACTGCAACAGCGATTGAAAAATTGAAGATGAACTTTACTAGAATCAGCATTTTTTTATTTTAACTTATTGTTGTAGAACATGATCTGTATTTTCAAACTTGTTTGTTACTGTGTTGATTGTCAAACGAAAATAAACTTTACCGGAATCTACATTTTTTTAATTTTAACGTATTGTTGTGATGTTTGTGGTGTGTAAATCTATGGTTCTTTATATGATTTTTATTTTTTATATCAACTATATTTCTGTTTAATTAGGGTTTGAACTTCTTCCATGGTTGAATGATGGTTCATGTAAACATTGATTTTAGTTGCTTTACATCTTAGTGTAAATCGACACTTCTGATCAAAGGTGTGTCCGGTGTCAAACATGTGTAACTGCCAAACTCTAACACCACACTGACGCATGTAATTACATTGAATTATGTCTTTTTATTAAATTGTTATTGGTGTCAATGTCTCAGTGCGTGTCTATGCTTCATTGGTAAATTTTATGTTGTGGAGTTAAAAAATTGCTGTGTAGAAGGTACATTTAATTTGTAGGTCGAGCATAAAATGGAGTTGAGCTTACAATATCATATATAATTTATAGATATGTAAAGAATCATAAAGCATTATTCAGATGTGAAAAGCAAGAGTAGAGATCATCAAACATTGAACGATTTATATAGGAAAGTTTGATCTGAATGTTTTTGCCAAAAGAAAATGTATGTTGGCAGCACCCCACATATGGTACGAGGTTTGTCCAGCACAAACATAAATCCCACATCACATATTCTCCCATGTTGAGTGAATACGTCAGATTATGTGATTTACAATGTGTATTATGTAAACAATTTTTTTGATCAATTAAATAATTTATGTATTTGTCAATATTATAGATTTTTTTCTTTTGTCAATATTATAGATTAAATACATGAGTTATTCATTAAATCTAAAAATTGAATCTAAAAGTAAATTTTTGTTTAAAATAGTGATTGAAGGATGTAGTAGAAGTCTCATCATTTATCAATTCAAAGAGTCTCTTGAAGTGAAAATCTTTTGTGGATTTCTTACTTTCTCACATGTCCTTCAAAATTTTCATTTTGCTCCCAAATCATTTTTGCAAAATTTTGAATTATATAATTCAAACTTTAACAATACTCAAAAAATATATTACAATTAATACAAAGATCGATCTCTACCGACCATCTACCGTCCCCACAAAAACTCCACAACAATTTTAGGGAAGCTATAATAGTCAACAATGACCATAGTATCATAAACACATACGGGTAGCACTTGAGTGATATTGTGACATTGACCAACCACAATGTCACAAGTGTCTTTCTTCTTTCTCTTTCATAATATTTTTTTGTTTCTTTGTACACTTGTGACATTGTGGTTGACCAATGTCACCAATGTCACCAACCACAATGTCACCCAAGTATTTTCCAAACAGAGACATGCATGAACAACAATTTTAATATTGTTTTACATAGAATTAAAAAGTTTACGCTAAGATTATGATTTAGAGGTAAACATTTTTGGTGTAAACTTGGTTTCCTCCGTGCAACTGTCGAGATTAATCCACTAAGGCTGAGAACTAAAAGGCGGTAAACTCTTCCTAAAAGTTTAATATTAATGCATGCCAAAACTCGAGTTTGAACCCAGAACCTTAGTTAAGTTAGAAGACCCTTGTATCATCTCATCTCAGCGCTCTTGAGTATAGGTAAACATTTAAATTACATAGGAATAAACATGTGAGGAACAAAAATGTCTTGAAAATGAACTATAAATAAAAACATTGGTGATAGTATACTTATTTTATAAAGGAATTTGGAAGGAGGGGATGGTGGCTCATTCTGAAAAGTTTGCCCTAATCCTGATCCCGCCTTTTTTGGTGGTTTTGAGTAATTTTTATGAAAGAGTTTGCAAGGAATCGAACCAGGTACCATATACTTTCAGTTTACAACTATAACCACTATGCCACTTCTATTTTCGTTGAAATATTGTTGCTTCCAAAAATGAAATACATGACTAAAACATTTTTTTTAAAGCCCCAACCGTCCTACCGGTTTACTCTCTCATAACAGTTATTTTTTATTATTAGCGGAACCTTTATTGATAGTAGTTCTTTTTCATTATTTTTTTTGTGTACGCTAACTACGTGTTACGATATTAAAGTTGCATCTTTAAAATTGTAGATAATTTGATTGATCCAAATGATAATTTTTTCCTTAGAAACTTCACTTTTTCCTGTAATTTTGTCGGCATCTTTGTTTCTCCTATATTATATTACATGAAGTTTTTGTTCTGACTTTTTATTTGCAAAAATCACTATAGTAGACTATAACATTACTTTGTTTTGACAAAGTAATGACTTTGACTCCATATTCATTTTTGTTGATTTTCATATTAATTTTTGTTGATGCAAACTAAATGTTGTTAATTTGCTTCTTTGAAATTGTGCATGTCGATCACTCTCAATTGTCACTTAGTTTGATTGTTTCTGAATTTAAATATAACTCTACGATTAATAATATAGCCAATTTAATATTTTATATATGAAACTCTACAAAAATCCGTGCATCGCACGGGTTAGAGTCTAGTCTAGATAAAAAGTAAAGACCGCATAATAATTTGGCCAAACTCTCTGTTATGGTTGATGGCCTTTATCCCAAAGAAAGCATGATCGATTACCGACAAACAATCTAAGCTCAAGAGACAATGTAGAATAAGGAATCGCTAATCTTTATTATGCATTTCCAATTGATTTACTTCACTCCTTTTCTCCATTAAATTTACAGGTTTTCTCTTAAATCAGAACTGAAGTTCAGAACCATTGTTTTGAATGTCAATTAAAACCGATCTACAATTTATAATGCATTATGAATTTGGTGATTTAAGTTTACTCCAACACTTGCTTGTTCTAGCATAATAGTTCTTATATGAATGTTTGTAAGGAACTTGCTGTGGCAATGCGCATTTCCCAAGATGTCTAGTAATTCAACAAGTGATGAGAAAGAGAATATTTATGTCACTCGATATATAAGATGGACTGTTTGTTTGTTTTTTTTTGACAAAAACAAAATGATATTCATTCATTCAAATCGAGAGATTACATCATTCAACACCGTTAAAAACGTAAATGATGAATCTGCGAACAAACTCACAACATCCAAGTTAATAGCATATAACGGCATAATGCCTACAAAAATATATAATAAAATTAAAGTGACTGGAATATTCATTGTCTCCGGATCAGCAACGTTGACGCCCAAATCTTTGATTGAATAATCGATCTTTCAATATGAATTAAATGAACACCGCACGAAGACGGGAAATCAAACAACGCCGCACAAGACGACGAACAACAAATCACCACACTTAGATGATGAAATCACAAAGAAAAAAACCTAGATCTATGTGAAAATCACTTATTTAGATTGAAATACAGAGAAAAGGATGAAGAGGGTAATTTCAGGTCAAGAATTGACCCAAAACCACCCCTCAATGAAAAAATTGTAAGAGAAAACCTAGAGAGAGAAAACTAGGGTCGGCTTGTTGGAGAGGGAGAGATTACAACACAAATTATAATTATGAACAAGCATGTAGTATATAAGATGAAGTGTTATCAACTAATTAGATTTTTTTAAACAAAACATGTTTCATTCGCAGGCCTTTATGGTATTAAAGAGGGACACGCATTATTTAGTTCAAACTTTGCTTCAAATGCCTTACAACTCCGTTCTCAGTAGAGTTGATGTCATCTTTTTGTTCATTCAATGCCAATAAAGATAAGGAAAATGTTAACGAGTGTCCTGGGGCACTCTTTAAACACTTTAAATAGTAAGTTTTTAATGAAATGTTGTGTATTAAATATATTGAAAATTATAATAGTTGACTTTTTAAAAGAATAATTCTTAAATTTGGGATGCTTAAAGAGTGCACCAAGGACACTCGTTAATAAGACCCTAAAGATAGTCCCACACAGGGCCGACCCTAGACATAGGCCGGGGGTGCGACGACCTAGGACCCATGCCGTTAGGGGGCCCTAAAAAAAGTTTTATGGAAGGGGGTGCATATAGAAATATTTGGCTTTTTGGAGGTTTATATCGCAAAGTTTACAGAAAGGCCCAAATATTTAAATGATGGAGGCTTGAGCTCATTTATGTTAATGTTTTAGGTCCTTTTAGCGAGATTTTCTATATATACCATTGTATAACACAAATATTTCTATATACACCATCCCTATACATTTTTTTTTTAATAATGTACCAAAAAAATTATTATGGGAGAAATTGACGATATTTTTTGGGCCCTTTGTTCCTATTAATGTGGCTCACTAATATTAAAAATATTAGTGATATTTATTATCCAAGAAATTGGGATAATTTTCATAACAAAACAAATTATATTTTAGTTGAAAATGAGCCTACGAAATTCATCTTAATCAAGTCTTTCTAAGGTTCCAAAAAAATATATATATCAACATTGTAATGTCAACTTTCTTGAATTGATTGAAAGAATTGCAAAATTGAATATGATATTGCAAGATCATGCGAGACGCATTCAAGATCATGAAACCGATGTGAGACGCATTCTTGATCATTACGAAGGTGCTATTGTTCTTTTCTACAGTATTTTTTTTTTTTTTGGTGTCTATAAAGTATTTGATATATGTTCAGATGTTGCCTAAAAAAAATTATTTGG